>JACCDP011519335.1_pt1 | contig 22746 bp, 18 predicted proteins | sample 7445841 | NCBI WGS metagenome assembly JACCDP01 (sample SAMN15323441, study PRJNA562643) | freshwater metagenome | isolation source: river surface water | place: USA:Blue River Watershed | collected 2017-08-17
ACGCCCTGCTTTCGCAGTTCTGGAAGTACATGGTCGGTATACGGCTTTATCCAAGCTGCGCGTCCGAGGCGCGATTGAAACGAAGTCGTGAAGGTCCCTGGCTTGAGATCGAGGGCTTTGACCAGAGCGCGTGTGGTGGCAAAACACTGTGCGCGATAACAGAGGCGGTTCTCTGGACGAATGCTCCCGCAACAGCTGTCTTAGAAGCGACAGGTTTCAAATTTTCGCGTCGTCTTTTGCAGCTGACTCTGAGGCAAGCCGTGATAGCTAAAGAGGATGTGATCAGCAGGAAAACTCTTGAGATGACGTTGGGTGACATCAGCAAACGCGTTGATAAATCCACTGTCCTCGTAAAAATCTGGCAAGACCCGTAGGGGTGGGAAAGCGTATTCCCGCAAGAGCGCTTGCATGACGGCTTCGACAGATGAGGCTACCGAAGCTGTTGCGTACTGTGGGTAGAGCGGAAGCACCCGAATCTCTTCCACGTTAGCCTCAAGTAGCAGTTTGACCTGACTGGGTATATTGGGTGAACCATAGCGCATAGCAGTGCGAACGAGATAGTCCGGGCCAAGGAGCTTTTGCACCTTATCCTGTAATTCTAGGCCTGAGCTCACTAGCGGCGAGCCCTTAGCGGTCCAAATTTTCTGATAGGCATGAGCTGACTTAGGGGAGCGAAAAGGCGCTATAATCCCATTGATCAAGAGCAAGCGTGCCGGATAGGGGATGTCGATCACTCGGGCATCCATCAGGAACTCACGGAGGTAACGGCGGACAGCGGGAGTCGTGTCCGCATCAGGACTGCCAAGATTGATGAGAAGGACGCCGATTGTACCCATGCTTTGATCTCCTGGAGAGCGCGTTCTTGTACCCAATTCCTATGCCCGCTTAGCTACGAAAGCGCAAGACGACACTGCGGCGCTCCTTACATGTCGTGCGGCATCATATCCCGGTAGGAACGGAATTTTTGACTGAACGAATAGTTGCGGAGGTTGGTCACCCGGCTCGTATAAAGACACGCGTAGGCTTCGATCTGTTTGGCAAAGCGACTGCGCTCGAGGCTGGTCCGCATCAACTCCCCCCAGTTGGGATGGATGGCTTTTTCGCGATGATCGATAAGCTCCTTGATGAGGCGATGCTGTTCTTCGATCTGCTGTTCCTTGCGCGCTAATTGCTCGAGGTATTCTTTGAGCTTGCCTGACTGCTTTTGCTCTTTTTGTTTGTCTGAACCAGGCATGTTGAGACGTCGCTGTAGTGTTCCTATCTCCGAACGTAGAGCTTGGGCCTCGTCCTGCAATTCTTCTTCGCGATGAATGGCATCCATGATGCGCTCAAACTCAGGTTGGAGTCGCTCGAGCTTGACCAGCTCTTCTTCGAGCTCTTGCACCACGAGCAAAGTTCGCCAGTTGAAGAGCTCTTTCGATCTTTGGATGTCCCCGTAGATGTGGTCACCGCAGTATAGGATCTGATCGCCTTTTTGTTGTGTCAGGCGCTCGAAGAGTATCGCGTTACCACCATGGTAAACTTTTTTGGGCACCAGGGGGCCGCGGTGTAGGCGCAAGAGTCCTTCTTTGTCAGTGACAACTTCGTAGAAAGGATTGCTACCTGTGAAAAAGTTGGGTTTGCCAGCACTCACAATTATGTGCTCGAAGTAGTCCTGCCACTTGGGAAAGTCACTGTGCATATCGTTGAGGATATAGCTCATGACAGAATTCGTGTAAGGCCAATCAGAGTTGGTGAGCAGAAAGAGTTTTTTTCCACCATCGATCAGCTTGACTAGGGTTTCGACCAAATGTTTGTCGCGATCGATATATTTTTCTGGTTCTGCCAGTACCTGGTTCTTGATGCTGCCATCTTGATGCGAGAGGTCGATCCATTCGCGGAGATCTCGATAGACTTCACTATAAGTCTTTTGAATAAGGCCTGGATGTCTGCGCATGGTGTCCACTAGCTCGATAAAAAGCTGCGTCTCACTCAAAGCAAAAAAAGTGTCGACGGTGAGAAAGTCATCTGCCTTAAAGCTCTTCGCGTTGTAGAGTTCGTAGCGTTCTTGTTTGTCGAGACGACGATGACCATGAAATGCTTTTTTAACGTATTTATGGGCATCGACTTTGAGGAGATTGCCGCGCTCTCGATCGACGAGCAGACCTCTGATCACAAAGTTGGGGTCGAATTTGAGCTTAAGGAGTTCTTCAGGATAACCATGTGCGACAAATTTTTTGACTGTTTCATGAAAGGCAAGAGCCTCGAAATTCTCGCGATTGTAGAGGACCAAAGTGTGGTCCATATCGAAGCCTATGGATTTGATCGACGCAAGATTAAGGGATCGATTGACATACATTTTGAGGTGCTTTTTCAGCTTTTGCATAGGAATTCTACTTTCTGCCGGTGATGAAAAGGAGCTAGGACAGCGCGAGTTAAGGTGCTGACTCGAATTTGAAGCCAACCTGACAGTAACTCTTGCCCTTTTGATTGAGGAATATCTGCTGATAGACTACATGGGCGTCGACTTCGTTGTAGACGCGGCCATCCATGATGATTTTAATTTTTTGAAAGCGCTGACCAGGCTTATAGAGCTTAGACTGCATGGGGGTTCGAATCGAAAGACCGCTGCTCGACATATCGAGGACTACCTTGCGAAGCATCGTCTCGTTGTCGAGAGGATTGATCATTTCCACGAAGACCCGCTCGCCTGCATCGAACATAAAGCGCTTGGCATTGCGATTGTCCTCTATCATTCGCAGATGTTCGAGCTGGAATTGGATGTGAACACCATCGGTCAAGATCTTGTCAGAGACAAATCTAACCGAAGGAATTTTAAGGAAAAATTGACTTGAATCGACGACCTTGCCAATATGTTCCGGAGGCACGGAATTAGCAAGGGTGATCAGCTTATTGCGCACCCAAAGGATCTGGGTCTGAAAGACGATCTGAGCCTCATTCGTAGAAAAATAGACCAAGGATTTGCGTTGGACACATTCGTGAATGAGCTCCAGGGCGGCGTCGTCGATACTCATTACAGAACTCCCTGCGTTCCGGTCAACCCTCGATAGGGCTCGATAAAACGTGAGGCCCCACTTAGGCTCGGAAAGCTGTGGGTATAAACAAAAAGAAGATCGAGTGCTGTTTCATTATACACCTTTTGGGTGGCGTTTGTTAGATCCCTATAATCAAGCACAGCGCTCAGTGCTTGCTGCTTGTTGGTCAGATATATAAGGCTAGCACCGACACGAAACTTTTGATCCGAGCGTTCGCAGAGTGAGGCAGAGACACCAACGTCTGAAGTCTGGCTTGTCTTCGAGCTGCTGCAAGGACCCGTCTTGATGGTAGCGTAGTCATAGGAATTGTCCATAAAGGCAGCTCGTGCTGAAAGCTTAATTTGAGGGAATAATTGTAGCTCCCCGGCAGCAGCTAGTCCTGTGCTCACATAGCTTTCCCAAAAATCATTGGAGAGATAGCGCCAGCGAAAGAGCTCGAAGGTCGTCTTGAGGTTGAGAGACTGCCAGTCGCTGCTATGTTGCAGCGAGAGGCTGAGAAAGGGATCTTCACTGCCTGTGGAGAGGTTATAGGTTTTAAAAGAAAAATCGCTTTGCTCTCGATTCAGTAACTTTTCCATCAAAAAAAAGCTACGAAGACGATGATCGCCGAGATAGTTCCACTCAACCCAAGGGACAAAAAGTGTACCCGTAGAGACATCAAAAGCTTTGCGAATCTCAGGACGCTCGGGTGCCGGAAAGAGCTCGGACCCAGAGCGTTTAAATTCCCAATGGGCGTAAGCCCCAAATGAAAAGTCTCCACGCCGCGAAGAAGACTCGGCAAAGAGACGATGGGTGCGCTCCATGAGGTCGGGGCGGAAGGGAAAATACTGGAGGTCGGTCGGATCGTTAAAATAGGTGGTCATCCGATCGCCGTCACTCAACCAGTCCTGACTATAGTTATAGCCGATATAGGACTGGGCGCCATTGCCGGTAAAGGGGCCTATGGTGAGTCCTGCGCTTGTTAATAGTTTAAACTGCTCGTAGCCTATGCCAGTCTCAATTGTCGGCTCACCCTTGTCGTAGCCCGGGTTAGAGCGCGTTCCCCGCACGTAACTATAGCCGAGGCGATAGTACCAGAGGTGGGGATAGGGCAGAATAGAAAGTGGATGCTGCTCAAAGTAGCTCTTACGATAGCGCGCCCGTTGCGATTCCGGGACTTCCATTTTTCCCGCCAGCGGAAGCTGTCGTAAAATTTGCTCTACGGCAGCTTTGTAACGGCCGTCACGAAAACGTTTGAGGTAATCCTCTGCGGCAGCCTTTGCCTCGGCAGCATCACCATCTTCAAAGCGGTTTGCGGCTTTTTCAAACAAGGCATCCTCAGCAAAGCTATCATCCGTTTTGATAAGCCGATTAAGGATACGATTGGCTTGATTACGGTCTCCGAGCGCATCGTAGCAGAGCGCTTGGTAAAACTGGTTATAGTTTCGTAGGGCTGCAGGTGGGCGTGCCTTGCGCAGATAGATCAAAGCCTGCTTGGCTTGCCCTGTATGATAGTAGGTCGCAGCAAAGCGCGTCCAAGTATCTTGGTCGTCCGGATGATTGCGCAGGTAGGCGCGAAACGAATTGAGCGCATCGCTATAGCGCCGTTGGGAAAACTCTTCTTGTGCCTGGCTGAGTAGTATAGAATCAGGATTCGGAGCCTGCGCAGCAGCCCCAGGCATCCGAGCGAGCAGCAAGCCACATAAGAGCCAAGCTTTTCTGTTCCACATAGAGTTGATTCTTCACCGAGCTGCAGATTAAGGTCGCTATGCGGGAGTCTAAAAACGTCAAACTAGCAGGGATTCACCTCGCGGGCCCTAACTCCCTCAAAACAACTGTCGTGATGATGACAGGGTTCCTGGGCGAAGGCAACCTAAAGATAACGTCCATTCACGACCGGCTTGGGCCTATGCAGAAGCTCTTTTCTGACGAGCGCCTCTTCGAGCTCCTTCAGCACGAACGACCCGATCGTATCATGATCGATTGCCCCTTGACTCATCCCCCTTGTGTGGCCTGCACGCGAGCAGCATGTCCCGGTGTCATCGCCTGCGAGGATATTGCTGTGTCTTATATGCAAAAGCTCTTGGAGGCTACTCCTGGCCGCAGGCGTAAACGGCCTTTGAATCCTCAGACGCAAAGAGTTTGGGATGTTGAGTCTTGGTTTGAACATCCTAATCCACTGCAAGAGCCGAGCTATAGTGCCAACAAAGCCCCTCTAGTTGTTCGAGCTATGACTCTACAACGACGTCTGAACAGTCTTCCTGATCGCCCCATTCTCTACGAGACTTCAGTGCCACACGCACTGCTTGCGCTTGCTGAACAGTGGGCACTCCCACACAGGCTTGCCTACGAATACCGAGCGTTTGAGAGCGGAGAAGATCAGCGTGAGGCTTGGATTAAGGCATTTCGCTCGCGCAATCTGCTCTCTGCCGATACGCGCTTGCACGACCTCGCACAAGTCACCCAAGATATCGAGATTTTTTCGGCTTGGATCTCAGCCTGGGTGGCCTATTGGGAATTGGCTGACAAGGCGCCGGGGCCCAGTAATCCTTTTTACCGAGAACAGGGCTGGGTCTATTTACCACGTGATCTTTAGTGTTTTTTTAAAAAAAGCCTTCCTTGCGTAGAAATCTTAAGGCGTTCACCAGCCGAGCATAGGCCTTAATGGACCTTCTGTCTGGCGAAAACGTCAAGTCTTCTCGAACTTTGCCGATGCTTCTCAGCAGATGCAAAGGAGTATCGCTTGCGAATCGAGATGTTTGGCGCTACCGACATGGGCCGCGTGCGTAAGAACAATCAGGACAGTCTCTTCTTCAACGCAGAGATGGGACTTCTGATTGTGGCCGACGGTATTGGTGGCAGGAAAGGTGGGGAGGTAGCCTCAGCCCTTGCCGTCAATGGTATCAAGGAAGCCTATCTTAACTGCGATAGCTTGCGCCACGAAGAGGTCGAGCCTTTTCTCATAAAGACTATCGATCAGGTCAACAAAGATATCATAGCCAAGGGTATGAGCAGCAGCCATCTCGAAGGGATGGCGACGACGCTGAATGCCATCCTTTTCGTAGGCGATAAAGCTTTTATTTGTCATATGGGTGATTCCCGGACCTACCTCTACCAAAAGGGGAATCTCTGGCAGCTTACATTGGATCATAATATCGAAAATTATGTGGAGCGAGGTTGGCTGCCGGACGGTTCATTAGCACTCAATCCTAAGCCGGGTGCCTTGGTGAGAGCTCTAGGACTTTCAGCACAATGTGAAGTTGATATATACGAACTCAAGCTGCAACCAGGCGAAATCCTCTTGACCTGCTCTGATGGTTTGACGGGAATGGTCAATGATCGCCGAATTCTCCGCATTATCAAGGAATACGAGCAAAAGCTGTTTGAGCTTCCCCAGCGATTGATACAAGAGGCCAATGAATCTGGTGGCCAAGATAATATTACGGTCGTGATTTCATCGGTTGCGAGGAGTTGAGATGGATCGACTCTACCTCATCCGTGTAGATATGGAACGCTTCCTAGGTCCCTTGACCTTGAAGGAAGTGAAAGAAGCCTATCTTCGGATGGAGTTTGGGATGCAGGATGAGATTGCGGGAAGCCTGCGTCCCTGGGTAACCTTCGATGATCTCGAAGCTATCAAGCGCCATTATCCCGAGATGGTTCAGCTGGTACAGAGAGAAATGCTTTCGGGTTGGGGCGTCAGCGCCCATAGTGCTAGCTTGCCCCATACGAGATCTAAAAAGCTGCAGGCGCAAGAGGCACCTCAATTAGTCTCTCGGACCCTTCTTCTCACGATTCTTACAGCCTTGATTGTTCTTGCAATCTTGTTACTGAAAGATGGACAGGGTCAAGAGCTCCTCTTGTACTTCAAAGATCGGACCTTTTTTACAGCAAAATCTCTCTATGCCGAGACTTATAATGCTCGCTTTGAGTCTTTTATGGATCGCAATCGAGAAGCGATCAATCAGGCCATGCGCAAAAAGAAAGGCTATCAGCAGTGGCTCCCTCTGGTCCGCGCAGTGGCCTTTGAGCGAGATGGGCGGTGGGATGGTTTGTCTGCCAAGCGATTGCGAGGCAAGGCAGATGAAGATTTCCCTGTCGATTGTTCTATGGCTGCTTGGGAGCAGCGTTGGGCTGCGAGCCGCGAAGCTTGGGAGCGATTTCTTGATGGACGAGAACTACCATCTGCTGAGTGGACTCAGATTTTGACGGTGGATCCACACTGGATTCGTTTGCGGAGTCCAGCAGCTGGCTGGATCAAACCTGGGAGCTATCCAGAGGCGTGTCTTCGCATGGCCCTCAAAGCCCTCCAGCGCAACAACTCGGGTCAGGCACCTGAGGTTCAAAAAGTCATTGAAGCTAGGCTCGGGTGGCAGCTTGGTATGATTGCAAGCACCGATCGTAACGATAATTTTGAAATGTCCGGTACTCTCTGGGCCTTGAGCTGCCTTGAAGATACTCGGGAGCGAGAACAGTTGAACAACTGTCTAGGTTCGGCAACCCTCCGCCCAGACTGGCGAGCATGGTTAGATGCTGTCCTCGTCCAACGCCGTCTGGTGATCGCCAGCCAGGACGCTCGTGATCTGGTGGGAGACGAACTCGCTCAGTTCGAACGAGATCTCTCGAACTGGGAAGCTTTTCGAAAAACATTGCGGTTTGACTACGATGCAGAAACAGCATTTTATCGAGAGATTCTGCTCCAAAAAGGCCAGGTGGGAAGTGCACTCCAGACGATGCAGCAGAGGTATCCTCAGCTGCACTGGACTTACTAGGAAACGGTCATGACAGTTCACCGCATGATACTGCTGCTCTTTCTCTGTGTTCTGTCAGAGAGCAAGGTTTTTGCGGCTGATGAACGGGAAACGCAGGCATCTTATAGCGATGCTTTGCAAAGCATGAAGCTTCAAAAATATAAAGAAGCCTCTCGTCAACTCAAGGCTATCCTGCAGAAAGATCCTAAAGATAAAGAAGCTTTACTGTTGCTAGGGACTGTCTATTACCAAAATCATAGCTTTCGTAAGGCGCGCGCTTATTTTGAGCGAAGCGATGCGTCGGCTCTTTCCAGCGAGACGGCTTTTGCATGGGGCTCCGTTTATTTTCACTTTGAAGATTATAAAAAAGCTGCCCAGGGCTATCGCTATGTGGTCAAAAGCAAGGCTCCCTTCCGTTCTTTTTCTATCTACTATCTTGGTGTCTGCTACTACAAAATGGGGCAGTGGTCACGAGCTCGGCGCTTTTTTCAGAGCGTAGATCCCGGCGATCTCCCACAATTTATGCAGAATAATAGAAAAGCTTATCTCGCTGAGATTCGTCAAAAACAAGATCGCTTGTTGGCTAATGTCCTGGGGAGCAATCCGACCCAGAGTCTGCGGCAGCCCTCTGTCGTTGAACAGTTTGAAGCGACTCTTGCCAAGGAGAAAGAGCGTGAAAAGGATGCTAATCTTATGAGTGAAGAGGAGTTTGAAACTCCCCGTATTGATATTCGCATTCCTGATCGTCTAGAAACCCCTAAGGGTTTTGTGAGCAGCTGGCGTCCTTCGCTCCAGCTGATGCAAGAAAGTTCTTCCCTAGATAATTTTAACCTCAATCAGGATAGTGTCACGCTAGTCGCACATCGAGAAGCGGTGGAAACCACGATGGGCTATAACCAAAATAGTTGGAATACCTATTTGCGCCTTCAGGCAGGCTCGCAGAGCTACGATGCGACGATTCAGGAATCTCAGTTTTTCCAGCTCGAACAGACGACCGGGATCTTTGCAAGTGAGAGCGATCGACGCCAAAAGCTTGATTCTAGCTTTGGTCATTTGGAAGTGGCAGGGAGCTCCAATCTTGGTCAATATTTTCGCTTGGAATTGTCTGCGGGCTATCTCGCACTTTTACCCCGCTACGACAGCAAGCTCATGTGGGGCGATGCCTCAGCGCAGGCCCAGCTCAGTTTTACAGCTAGCGAATTTGAAGCAAATCTCCAACTCGAAGCCCACATGCCGTTCGATCAGGCGGACAATAAGTCGACCCAAGATTTTGTGGTCCATACCGAAGCTGAAAAAGTTCTCGGTGATTTTCGATTAGGATTGACAGCGTTTCAGTGGATGACCCAAGACGAGACCTACGTAAGTCGCGATCGATATCGATACGCACTGTTGGATCCCGAACTTCGTTATCGAGTCGGCTATCTCAGCGAACTCGGCGGCTCAGGCAGCCTTAGCTACAACTGGGGAGAATCAACACTGAGTCTCAAAGGATCTGCTACTCAAAGAACCTCTAAAGACGGAAAGGCTATCGCGCGTCTCAGTCGCTTAGACGAGATTGAGTCCGTAGCCCTTGGCTTGACTCAGGTCAGCTTCACAGCTCAGTTCCCTCTCTGGGACAGTTTCAGTCTCAGTGGATCAGGAGCTGTGCAGCAGCTGACTTCATATCTTTACAACGACTACGATGAGTCCGGAAATCTTTTAAAATCTTACGAAAGCGATGTTCAGCAAAGCCTCTTTCAGATCGGCATTAGCATGCCGCTCACAAACTGGCTCACATTCTCGGGCCGTTATCATCTGACAAGCCAGGAGTATAGTGGAGCTGACGTTGCTGATAAAGAATTCCGTCGTCGCAATCCAGATCTCACCCAAGCGTCCTTGCTCCTTCTTGATGTAGGTCAGACCTTCTAAGCTCATCTCTCCTCTTGTTTTCACAGCTTGAAAAGCGTAGTGTGGGACTCGACAAAAAGGTATATATCATCCCTTTCTGCTATGGGGAAATCGCTATGTCTCACGCCATCGAAGGTTTACAACCACAAGCCCTCTGGAAACACTTTGCAGCGATCTCAGCGATCCCTCGCAGCAGCAAACATGAAGCAGCTGTAGTTCAATACGTGATTCGTGAAGCTACAAGGCTTGCGTGTCAAGTCTCTCGTGATAAATTTGGTAATATACTCATACGCAAACCGGCGACCCCAGGCTACGAGTCTGCTCCGTCTGTTTGTCTGCAAGGGCACCTCGATATGGTCTGCGAAAAAAATGCAGGCACTGAGCATGACTTTCTCAAAGATCCCATTCACCTGCTCAGAGATCAGTCGAAGCTTCGCGCGCGTGGAACCACGTTAGGAGCTGACAACGGCATCGGTGTCGCTGCGATACTGTCTGCACTAGAAGACGAGACTCTGACGCATGGCCCCATCGAAGTACTTTTTACCCTAGAAGAAGAGATTGGCTTAACTGGGGCAAAGCATCTAGAGCCGGGTTTTGTGCAAAGCCGCTTTCTTCTCAACCTCGATAGCGAAGAGGAAGGGGCCCTTTACATCGGGTGTTCTGGGGGGCGCGACACGGTCGGCACTTGGAAGCCACTTTGGGAGGAGATCAGGAGTAAAGAAGCTCATGCCCGTCTTAGAGTCAAAGGCCTCAAGGGCGGACACTCCGGACTTGATATCGATAAGCAGCGTGGCAATGCGATCAAAATCCTAGCCAGACTCTTGCTCCCCTTGCACGACAAGGGTGTGCGCTTAGCCTCTTTGGAAGGTGGGAGTAAGCGTAATGCCATCCCACGCGAGGCTGAAGCCGTACTCGTCGTTCCTGAAAAGCTCAAAGGTCCACTGGAGGCCTTGGTGAATGAGCTCTCAGAGACGATACGAGCTGAGCTGTCTGTGGCCGATCCAGGCCTTCAGATCGAGCTCGAATGGTCTAGCCCTAAGAAGGCCAAGGTGCTAAAGCGGGTTCAAGCCCGTCGTATTCTATCTACCATCCACACCGCTCCTCATGGCGTACAGAAAATGAGTCATGACCTGGCGGGCTTGGTTCAGACCTCGAGCAACGTCGGAGTTCTCCAGACCCATAAAAAATTGATTACTCTCGGTACAAGTCAGCGGAGTGCTGTCGCCTCTGAACTCCAAGCGATGGCTGAGCAGATGAGTTGCCTCCTTGAGCTCGGTGGGGCTGATGTAGATAGCAGTCATGGTTATCCAGGCTGGCAACCCAACGTTCAATCGCCTTTGCTGGGACTCAGCCTGCAGACCTTTGAGCAGCTTTACGGACAAAAGCCCGCGATCAAAGCGATTCACGCCGGACTCGAATGTGGCCTCATTAGCCAAAAATTTCCGGACCTCGATATGATTTCCTTCGGGCCAACCATTGAAGATGCGCATTCGCCCGATGAGTCGGTCGACATCCCTTCGGTGGAAAGGTTTTATGGCTATTTTCAAGCTATGCTGAAGCAGTTATCCCAGCTGCACTGAAGTATTTCTTAGGCAGCTTTCCCTTTTTTGCCTGGCTTGAGCCTGAAGAGTTCGAGAGCTTCGCGGATGCCTTTGAGATGAAAGGTACCCGCACGCTCGTAGCTCCCTTCCTCCAAAAATTCCATGACAATCTGGGTGACGAGGATTTCTCCCTCTTCGGCAGCTGCTTCGACGCGTGCAGCGGTGTTTACTGTGGGGCCGATGACAGTATAATCCGAACGCTTTTGGCTGCCAAACATACCAGCCACTGCAGGGCCATGATGGATGCCGATCCGCATATGGAAGCTGGGCAGATTCTTGTTGCGCCATGTCACTGAAAGCTGGTCCAAGCGCTCCTGCATAGCTAGAGCGCAAGCTGAAGCGCGGCGCACTTGTTCCATAGGCTCCATCGATTGCGGTGCGCCGAAGATGACCATGACGGCATCACCAATGAATTTATCGATAGTTCCTTCGTGAGCAAAGATGATGTCGGTCATCTCGGTGAAATATTCGTTGATGATGACAGCAATTTTACTGGCTCCGAGCTCTGCCGAGGTCTTAGTGAAGCCACAGAGATCGGCGAAAAGGACCGTGACAGCCTTGGTTTCTGGACTTTGCTCTATGGAAACGTGACCCTCGACGATATCTTCGATCAGCGCTGGTGGAAAAAAGCGCTTGAGCAGATGCTCTTTGATATTGCGATTCAGCTCCGCAATTCGTTTTTCGCCCTCTTTGAGCTTCAGGAGATTGTCGGTCAAGCTGAGGAGTTCAAGCTGGTCAAAAGGTTTGGAGAGGTATGAGGTTGCGCCGTGTTTCGCAGCCATGAGGCGACTAGCTTCGTCTCCCTTTGCGGTTAGCAGGATGCAGGGTATTCCCGAGAGCTGAGCGTCAGCGCGACAATGATCTAAGAGCTCAGGGCCCGAGAGCTTTGGCATCATCCAGTCGGTGATGATGATGTCAGGGAGGTCTGTTCGGGCGACTTTTAAGGCATCTTCGCCGTCTTCGGCTTCGAGCACACGGTAGCCATGACGTTCGAGGTCTATCCGGAGCAATGCGCGCATATCTTCAACATCATCGACTACGAGCACAGTGGGGCGTGCATAGCGCTTGGCAGGAATCACATGGGGTGTGCCTGTGCGCCGGGCGTGAAGAGGCAAGATATCTGCGAGGAGCCACTCTTTAGGCTGATAGGGTTTGGCTGTTTGATGGCGAGAGGAATGTCGTTCCCCAGGACCATGAACCGCATGTTCCACGACTTTCATCAGCTCATCTCTATGCAGAGGCTTATAGAGAATGTGGTGAATATGGCCAGAGTTCACAGCCCTCTCGAGGAGTTCAGCGCCCTCATCAGCAGTGATCAAGATTCGCCGAGCCTGGGGTTGAGCTTCATGAACGAGACCTAAGAGTTCAATGCCACTCTCATTGCCAAGACTCGCCTCGGCAATATAGCAGCGTACCCCATAGGTTTTAAGCAGTGTTCGACCATCAGCAAGAGATGTAGCATATTGAATACGCTCGATACCAGCTTCCTGAAGCATGCTGATGAGCTCCCGGATGTGAAGAGGATTTTCATCGACGATGATGATATCTGTTTCGTCCTTTTGTTCATGGAGGTGGCTGCGATCCAAAAAGTGTTGGATATCATCGAAAACAGTATCATCAATGGGTTTATAGCAAAGTCGATCCATCATCGTCATATCAAGGGATTTTAAAGTCGCCGCATAGGAGTTGCCCCGATTTCCAAGCAAAAAGCGTTTGGCATCTGGCTGATAATGAATGGCTTCATTCAAGAGAGCTAAGGCCCCTGAGTCAGGAAAATCTAAGTCTACCAAGACACAATGAGTGCGATGCACGCGCATGATTTCCCGTGCTTCGCTCAGCTCTTTGCACAGTCGAATGATGACGTTGCTAGAGCGCTGGCGCATATGATTTTCAAAGAATTGGCTAGCTATAGGATCTGGGTCTATGTAAAGAATGTCGATTGTTTCCAGGCACTCTCGAGTGAGAGGAAAGCTCACGGAGAATTTGCTGCCAAAGCCAACCTGTGATTCGACAGCGACATGCCCGCGCATCCGTTGGGTGAGCTCTTTGACAAGAGCAAGGCCTAGGCCTGTACCTTCTTGATCATGTTTTTCAAAGGAGTCGCTTTCGGCAAAGACTTTGAAAAGGACGGTCTTTTTTTCTTCGCTTATCCCTGGTCCACTATCTTCGACCCTGATCACAGCATTCATGCCTTCGACTTGGAGTATGAGACGAATGTGGCCATTGGTTGGCGTAAATTTGAGAGCATTAGAAAGATAATTAAAGACTATTTTTTCGAGTGCATCGATCTGCCCCATGATGCGAATCGGTCGACCTTGATGCGAGTCTAGAATTCGGCTGGAGAAGTTGACGCCGTGCTCTTTGCAAAAGCCTCCAAAGTAACTCACAACATGACTCATAAACTCTGGGAGGTCGATCGGTTGGAGTTTGAAATCGTGTCCTTGTGAGAGTTTTTGGAAATCGAGCAGTTGGTTTAAAAGTCTCAAAAGACGCTTAGCATTTCTCTGAACGACATGAATCGAATGATGAGTTTTGTAATCTTCTGGGAGATGTTTGAGAGTCCCGATGATCAAAGTGAGTGGTGTTCTGATTTCGTGCGAAATGCTTCGAAAGAACAGCGATTTTTGTTGATCGGTGAGGATAAGTTTTTGATGGACATCCTCGAGCTGCTCTTTTTGCTCCTGCAAGTGTTTTTGTTGAAGCTGGAGCTGATCACGTTGGGTGATGAGAGCGACCGTTTTTTCGGTGCTCGCTAGCTCAAGCTCGCTGACAAATTCTTCGAGGTCGAGATTCTTTTGAGCTAGATCGTCAAAGGCCTCACGTAGAGCTTGGTGTTCGTACCACACATCATGGATATAAAGAGCCGAGATCGAGAGCGCTATGAGAGCATGCGCGATGCCCATCAAGGGAAAAACAGGTGTGTAATAATAGTCTAGTTGGTTATAGAAGCCAGTGAGCTGGAGGACGAACCCCCCTAAGAGTCCTGCTGCACCCAAATATTTAGTTATGAATTTTTGTTGTAGGCTACTGAAAATAAAGAGCAACACAAAGAGAAAGGAAACGAGATTTTGTGTGGCTTGAACGGCTGTTTGAAGACTCGTTTCTTCTGTCGAACCGAGAATCAGGGCAGGAACAGACAGTACGAGTACCAAAAAATAGCCATAGCGAGGCCAGGGCGGCGGCAGATTGCGACCTAGGCATGCGACCAAGACAAAGTGTTGGAGGCTGAGAGTCAGCGGTGGTACTAGTGCATAGAGTGAGGATCCTAGCTCTGTTTTGTCGATACCCACCGAGAGGATGAGGGCTCCAGCGGCTGCAAATGCGTATAGACCCAGAGTCAGCGCACTCTTTTGCAGCGTCTCTAGGATAAACCCTAAACACGCCAGGACCCCTACGAGGCTCAGGAGGCCTACTAGCACGAAGGATAGATTGATGAGTATCGAACTCTGATCCATGGGAACGCTGTCTCTCCGCTGAAGGACGACGATTTCGTCTTCGGGGGCTTTCGACAGTTAGCGAGGAGTTCTGAAACAAGTCTTTGGTGATTTCAAAATGGGAACGGGACAGAAGGCAAGGAGCTAGAAATTGATCAAAGACTTCAGGGACTCTGGGAAGTCGTTCGCTCTCCTAAGGAGAGCGAGACTGCAATTTTTACCCAAAAGTAAGTCCCGAGCTAGCACCCTCAAGTGCTTCCTAGCTTGCTTTGGAGATGCTGAAGAGCTTTTTCTTTGACGCCGTCAAAACCTTCCGCAAACATCCATTGATCATCGACCATCTGATCAGGCAGAAGGCTGCCACTATTCTGCGGATACAGCAGCAAGATACCATTCATTTCTCGGAGGGGAAGGATTGCAGATGGGCTTTGACGACTCCCTGTCGGTTCACCAAAGATTTCCGCATTACGGGTCTGTTTGAGTTGAAGGGCTAGATCCACAGAACCCTCGCGAGTCTCATGGTTAACGAGAACCGCTACAGGTAGCTTCCGCAAGGGAGCAGGCAGCGACTTTTCTGTTCCAGGTCCACTTAGATCGCGTAGGTCGATCAGCAGAGCCTGGCACTGTTTTTCTGCAAATGTAATCTTAGACTGTAAGACGGCTTCTACTTCAGGACTCAACCAAACCCATCCCTTCTCGACACACACGTTTTTTCCTTGCCAGGGGATAAGGGTCGAGGCCTTTTGAGTCGCTTCGAGCGCCCATTGAGGGAGGGTGGTTTTGCGTACATGAAAGCTAAGGCTTTGTGCTGTCTTCAGGGCTTGACTCTGGATGCGTAAGTTCTGACTGCCTTGCTTAAGACTTTTGAAAGGATGGAACTGCTCTTCCATGACAGCATCGCCGCGGTGCAGTTTCTGCGGAGCGAGGCCTGTCGATTGCTTAACGTACCAACGGGCGCCACGTTGAGCAAACAATACTCCCGCTTCACGAAATTCATTTGGCTCTGTCTTGTATGCGTAGTATGGCGCTTGCGTATCTGCGAGCAAACGCAATCCTTGTCCGCTCCAGGCTGTCCAAATCTCTTCTAAACTGCGAGCAAAGCCTTGCTCACTCTGAGCAATAGCTGCGGCTCCCCGGATGTGCTTCTGTAAAGTTTGCCACTGGTCGGCCGAACTCCGCGTGGCGGCATCATTCTTTTCGATAAGGGCGATGAGTTCTTCCGCCGCTTTTTCGAACACAGGGCGGCTCGTTGTGGCAAAGCTAGGCAAGCTCAGAAGGCTGAGCAGTGCGAGAACGAGGCTTGATGGAAAACGGGAGTTCATACGAGTCCTTTCTTTTACGAAACCCGGCAAGCATACCTTGCTCGTAATGATTTTTCGTTGGAAAAAAGCGAGAGACTCTGCTTTAACGGGAACTCGATGCTCTCGGTAACGTTCGCCTGTAAGGTTCACGCATGCAAGACCAAAATCGTGCAGAAAAAGACATAGCTGACGCGTCTCGTATCGAGCAGTTTGTGAAGTCTTCTTCGCTTTTCTACTTCGCAATGGCAGGTGTTGGTTTTCTCATCTGCACATATCGGCATAAGTCTTTTGCGAAGATCCTTGCCATCCCCTCGGACCCTAAGGAAGCCTTAACGCTGCTTGCGCTGGGTGTCATGGGGGCGCTAGTACTCTTAATCGCCAATTTCCTTTTCGAAGAGCAGTTTCCGACTTATAAGGCATTTCGCCATGTGCTCATGCGCATGGTCGGTGCAGCCACACTGCCGGCGGCACTTTACCTGGCTGCAATTTCTGCTATCGGAGAAGAGGCCTTGTTCCGGGGAGCGATTCAACCTGTTCTTGGTATCGTTGGCAGTGCTCTGCTTTTCGGTCTCCTTCACCTCGGACCACAGGGATTTGTTTCCATATGGACCCTTTGGGCTGTCCTGTCAGGCCTTCTCTTCTCGTGGCTTTTTGATGAGACAGGCAGCCTTTGGCCGTCGCTCATTTGCCACTTTTTGGTGAATGCTGCGTCGATGATTCGTCTTCGCATCCAGTACCGCAAGTTTTTGGTGACCCAAGCGCAAGACGAGAGCAAGAAAGCCAACGCAAAATTGATCTCAGGTCACTGAGCAGGGGGCGTCGTGACCCAAGTGGAGTCTTGATGCCAGCGTGAGGAAAGGTTGATCAGTGAAACCGGGACATCTCCATATCTGCCTTTTTCAGCCAGAAATTCCGCAAAATACGGGAAGTATAGGAAGGCTTGCTGCAGCGACCTCGTCGCGGCTACACCTCATCAAGCCCTTTGGTTTTGGCACGAGCGATAAGAATCTTCGTCGACCAGGTCTCGATTACTGGCCATACCTCGATCTCGAAATTCATGAGTCGCTCGATGACCTACTCCCCATGTTTAGCGGGAAGGTAGCTTTCTTCTCCAAGTTTGGCAAAAAGTGTTATACCGAAATTCCGGTGGAGACCGAACTTCTTGTTTTTGGAAGAGAAACCTCGGGTCTGCCGCAAGAGATACATGAGACTTACGCTGAGCATCTTTATCGTTTTCCGATGTTTCACGATCAGGTGCGCAGTTTAAATTTAGCTAATGCGGTATCCATTGCCGTTTACGATATGATGCGTCGCCGGGGACTGTTCGGAGTAGACGGAACGAAGGAGTCATGAGTATGGGAAACAAAGGACCAATGCAAGCCAAGAGTCCTGATTGGAATTGGTTAAGTCAATATTTAGAGCCAAGTCTAGTAGCGGCTAAGCCCTACAAGATCGATGCTCCCCAAGGAATTCACATCAAGCTAGACCAGAATGAGAGTCCATGGGACTGGCCTGACCATCTGAAAGATCGTATCATCCAGGCTCTGAAATCCTGCGAATGGAATCGCTATCCTGAGTCCATGGCACATTCTGTGACCGAACTGCTGGCGAATTATCTTGGGGTTAAGCCCGAGTGTGTGATGACAAGTCCTGGCTCGAACCATCTTTTGACTATCATCATGGACGCCCTCGGACGCCGTTTGGCAGGCAAAGTGGTGATTGCTCGTCCATCTTTTGCGCTGTTTGAGTCTCATGCGCAGTATGCTGGCATTCCCTACGAAATCTGGGAGCAGGACGAGGATTTTCAATATCGCCGCGAGCGTTTGCCAGCTCTTCCTGATGGTTCGCTCGTGATCTTTGCTTCACCTAACAACCCGACCGGAAGCGCACTGGCGAAAGCAGAATTCCGAGCCTTGCTCAAAGACTTTCCAAAGGTCTTGTTCTTGGCAGACGAGGCTTATTACGAGTTCGATGATGAGCCTTACACCGATCTCTTGGCCGAACATTCCAACCTGCTTATTCTCCGTACCTTGTCAAAGACCATGGGGGCTGCAGGTGTTCGCTTGGGTTATGCCATCGGATCGCCAGAATTGATTGCAGCCCTCACCAAGCTGCGTCTGCCCTATCTGCTAAATCACTTTACTATGGAAGCAGCGCGGGTCATCTTCACTGATCCCGATATGATGAGTTTTGTGCAGCGGAATATAGAGAACGCCAAGTCTGAGCGCGATTTCGTCTACAAGAATCTTGTCGCAATAGGGCAGTCGGGTATTCTGCGCGTGATTCCCTCCAAAGCCAATTTTTTGCTGATTCAATGGAAGGATGCTGCAGATTGCGAGCGCGTTTACCTCGGACTCAAGCAAAAAGGTATTCTCGTGCGTAACGTATCGGGCGGTCCGGGCTTAGCACGCTGTCTGCGGGTAAGCATTGGCTTGCGCTCGGAGAACGAAGCTTTCCTCAAGGGTCTTCGTGAGCTTCATGGCCTCTCCTAATTTGTAAGTATCTAAAATATCTTGATTAATTCCGATTCTTCAGAGTCTCTGAGGGTCGGAATTTAACTTTTCTCTCGAGATTCCGATATTTTAGAAGACGAAGAGGGAGGAGCGTATGTCAACGTCACCAAAATCGTTGGCAGAGGAGTTTGGAATCGGCCTAGGGCAAGGTCTAGATTTCGACGATCCTATTCTACTCATCGAAGATCAACAGGACCTACGCCTTATCGTTGCTCACCACCTCAACAAACTCGGTTATCGCTCTGTGCGACAGTTTATGAACGGTCACGATGCTTTGCACTTTATGCGCGATAATCCTGGCACCAACTTTGCTGTCACGATCTGTGACAAAGAGATGCCAGTGATGGGTGGCTATGATTATCTGAATGAGATTAAAGATAATGCTATTTACAGCCGCACTGCGTTTGCCATTTGCCTCGATGCTCCCGATAAAAGTGAGATTATGTTGGCGAGTGAAAATGGGGTCGACGGTATACTGGTAAAGCCCTTTTCGTTTAATGATATCATTCCAAAACTGCGTCAGGCCTATAAGGTTTTTCACAATCCTAATAATCCCGAATTGATCTACGAACTCGCGAAAAAAGAGCTTCGAGCCAACAATCTCGATAAAGCCGAGTACATCTACAATCGACTCGTTCAAAATACGCAACGGGCAGCACGACCTCTCGTCGGTCTCGCTCGAGTCGCCATCGAAAAGCAAGACATTGCCAATGCGCTAAGACTTCTCGAAGAGGCAGAGCAGCGTAACAAATACTACGTGCATATCTATGCTGAGCGCGGGCGTATCCTCGCTAAGGAAAACAATGTCGAGGCCGCCATCGTCGAATTTAAACGCGCTATCAAACTCTCGCCTCTCAACCCCATTCGCTACGAAGAGGCAGCTGAACTGATGTTTCGTATGGAGAAGTATCGGGAGTCGATCGAGCTGCTCACCCTTGCGATCGACAACGAGCTATCGTTTCCCCGTCTCCACCACTATCTCAGCCAAGCGTGCTTTGCTGAGCAGGATTTTAAAAAAGCAATCCGTCATATCAAGCAGGCCCTTTCAATCGATCCTGAAAACATCGTCTATCTCAACCAGCTTGGGATTTGTTTTAAAGAGTCTGAGCAGTATGAAGAAGCGTCGAAGACTTATAATACGGTCATTAAATTGGATCCCAATAATCGATCGGCGTTGTATAATAAAGCAATCATGCTGGCTACCAAAGGTCAGTACGAAGAAGCAATCAAGCTCCTGAAGCGTTGTCTCGAGAAACATCCTGAATTCGATCAGGCTCGACGTAAGCTCCAAGAGCTCGAGGAAAAAGGGCAAAAGGCGGTATAGCGGATGCGAAGAATCATTTTTATGCGACATGGTGAAGCCGAGCCGAGTGAACTGGCGCCGAGCGATCGTCTGCGAGCCCTTACACCGCCAGGTATAGCTGCTTCTTTTCGCTGTGGACAAGAGATTCGCGCAAGAGGCTTTAGTCCCGAGCTGATCCTTTGCAGTGACGCTAAACGTGCTGTGATGACGATGGAAGCTGTAGTGCGTGGCGGAAGCTTTACTGGTATCGCGAGCAAGGTCTTAGGTCTCTTCTATCTTGCCGAACCTGACACGATCTTCGGCCGTTGCTGCGAAGTAGACGATGCGATCGAAACTCTGATGTTAATCGGACATAACCCCGGCTGGTCAGAAGCCGCGATACTCCTTGGCAAGACGCCACTGAGCCTCGGTACGGCCCAGGCTGCTCTTTTAGAATATGTGGGGCAAGGTGGTTGGGCAGAAGCTGTCTACGACTACCAGAACTGGCGCTTGCGTAGCATCGTTCCATAGGCTAGGAGGGCCGCCATGAATTTTATCCTTTCTTTCGCGTTGGGCGTATTTTTTGTGAGCTCTACTGCTCTGGCTGCCAATCTCAGTCTTGTCAGTGGCTTCTATAAAAAGAGCGAACCGGACGCTGGTTTTGGAACATCGCAGGTTTCCCTTGGTGCGCGCCTTGGCTTCGGAGCCTCGCAAAATAAGCAGTGGTATGGAGAAGCACGTTTTGGCTCTGTGTCCTACAGTGGGGATGGAGCCCCCGATGGATCGACCACGATCAGTATCGGAGGTGGCCAGTATTATTTTTTACGTTCGTTTGGTTCGGGGGTACGCAGCTATCTGAGCTGGCTCGTAGGTTATCTCAACGAAGAAAGTGAGCTTAATGCGACCAGCAAAACCAAATCTTCTGGTCTTTTTTATGGCGGAAACGCCGGCTTTCGCTTTGATCTCTCTTCGAGCTTTTTCTTTGATCTCAACGCTAATCTCTTTGAAAGTGCCCTGATGGCTACGGATACGACTGAAGTAACGGCTGGTGGCACAAGTTCGAAGTCCGAAACCAAACGCACCGAGCTCTACATGGACTCTTTTGGAGGAGTCGATGATCTGACCTTTAGCGTCGGTATCGAATTTTAAGCTACGAAAACGCTGGCCCTCGTCCGAGGCGAGGATCTCCTACCGTATCCCCAGTCAGTCCCAAGGATTGCTGCATGCTGACGAGCACTTGATTGTGCGACGTCCCTTTGAGGTCGAGGCAGCGTCCTGTTTTCCAAAGACCACCAGCTTGTCCAGCAAGAATCAGCCCTGCATTGGTGAAATCATGGAGATTGGCATCAGCAATCTCTGTGAAAGCCATAAGACTCGTGTAGTACAGTAGACTTTTGCTGCCTGTCGAGATAGCTCCCAAGCGTTCGATAAAATTGGCGAGACGTTCCATATACCAGGCTTGGCAAGCGACAAAATCTCGCGCATAGGAGCTCTCGGCATCGCCTCCATAGTGCGAGATATCATGATGACCTTTGGCAATGCCAGGGCTGCTTGGAAAATTAAACTGCGTGGGACTCACTGGATGTGACCACTGAAAGTAAAGCACCTTAGTGAGGCCGCAGCTCAGGGCTTCGAGAGCTATATCGCTCATGATATCCCCGATGGTTGCGTAGAGTTCATTGCGATGTATCATGGGTGGATAGCTTGTCTCTTGTTCTGGAAAAACCAAGCCCCGCATATCCACCTTCTGGGTACAGGTCGGGAGACGTTCGCTATCGATGGGAACGGAAGATTGCACGCGACGCTCGAGCTCGCGCAGAGACTCAAGATGGACGGCGAGCTTTTGCTTTTCTTTCTCATTGAGGCTCAACTGGATCGATTGAAGCTGGCTCTTAGCAAGATCCAAGAGACTTTTTTCGCCGCGCAAGATCTTAGCCTGCGTGGCAGGATCGATCGGTGTTTGGCTTTGCCCAAAGAGTCCATAGAAAGCTTGGGAGGGATGATCTTCGATCACAGAGGGAATGCCCGGAGCATAAAAGGAGACCGAACCATTCCGTTGAAAGTTAGCTCCTACGCCTAAACGTAAGACGGGAAAGGGGGCGTTTGCGCCATAGGACTGAGCGAGGAGGGTATCTAGGGAGAGGCCAGCTCGATTTTGTGGCATACCTGTCAGCGCATAGGCTGCACCACCTTCGTGGCTTCCTTCGGTTTTGTAGTCGACACCTTTGAGGACGATGAGGTCCGCTTTGACCTTTTCCAAAGGTTTGGTCATGGCTGGGAACTCAAAGCTGTTGCCAACAGCCTGGGGATGAAAGAGGGGTTTGATGATCCCATCTGGGAAGTACCAAAAAATGGCTCTTTGCTGGGGACTCGCAGCCTCGGCTCGCTCTTCAAGGAGAACCTTGGCCAGAGGCCAGGAGAGGAGACCGAGTCCAGCTTTTTGAATCAGGCGGCGGCGGCTCCAGGGTCGCATCAGAATCTCCTTTGACGATAGGAGGGATGGAGGAGAGTTTGCTTCATCAGCTCACGAATCGGAAGTCCCTGACGGAATTTGTCACCTAGATCACGTATCGCACAGACATCGCTCTCTTCTTCGAGGCGGCCATGAGCCATGCGGTACCACTGGAGAGCAAAGCAGCGCTGAGCTCGCTCCGAAGGAGCAAGAAACTCCGCCAGCTGACGGCCACCGTTAAAGCTGAGGGTTTGACCGTCGACATCATAGGCTTGGCCGCTGGCATCGACGGGGCGTCCGTTGTCGATCTCTCGTAGTTGTCCGATAGCGTCGAAGTCTTCCATGCCAAAGCCAAAACCATCAATGCGGACGTGACAGGACTTGCAGGCTCCGACTGAGGAGTGAGCAGCAAATCGTTCGCGGGTACTGGCCCCTTCACGTGGGGGTGGTGGCTGGATATTCAGATTGGGGGGAGGCGGAAGCAGATCCTCGCACAGAATGTGCTCGCGGA
>JACCDP010151953.1_pt1 | contig 22737 bp, 15 predicted proteins | sample 7445841 | NCBI WGS metagenome assembly JACCDP01 (sample SAMN15323441, study PRJNA562643) | freshwater metagenome | isolation source: river surface water | place: USA:Blue River Watershed | collected 2017-08-17
GTTGGTTTGGGTTCATAACAAACAGCCCCGGGAGAGATCCCGGGGCTGTTCCCTTTTGGGTAGCAACCGTGGTTTGGAGTTTGCTCCCCCGGAAACATGGGGCGCAGGTTGATGCGAAGTTTGCAGCGCATCGTTTGACGCCAGCGGTGGCCAAGTCCGACGAAGGCGTTCGAGGTAAACACTTTACCGGGCACCGTCGACCTTTGCTGGCCCCGGCTGCGCGGTCCGGCTTACCCGGACATGCGGAAGCCATGGCAAGGACATGGGGCCGCCCCAATCAGGCCCGCGAAACTACTTCCGTAAGCGGGCCGCCAGCCCGGAGGCCCGCTTTACCGGCTGGAGTTTCCTGATCGATGCGCCGTCGCCGAAGATCACGAAGCTACCCTTGGTCCGGGTAATCGCGGTATAAAGCAGTTCGCAGGACAAGAAGGCATCCTTGGCGGAGTCGGGGATCACGATGATGACCTTCTGGTACTCCGCCCCTTGGGCCTTATGGATCGTGGAGGCGTAGGCTAGCTCGTAGGCCGGGAGTTCGGAAAGCGCCAAGGTGCGGAAGCCCTCGGCCGCATCCGCGAGGACGACGCGCCCGCCGGCCACGACCCCGACCTCGCCGTTGACCACGCCCAGGGCGACATCGTTCTGGGTGACCATGATGACGCAACCGTCATCCTCCGCGGAAGATAGGCCCAGCTTGCGCATGATCGCACCGGACAACTTCACCGCGCCGAGGGGACCGACCCGCAGGGAGCAGAGCACGCGGAGCTTCTTCGTCAAGGCCAGGGCCTGGATTTCCCATCCATCCTTTCGCTCCATGGCCAGTTCGCGGATCTTCGCGAAGGGCCCATCGACATCGCAGGCCTCCTTCAGGATCGCCTCGGAATCGATCGTCCGACAATAGCCCGCATCGACCAAGGCCCCGGGATTGCCCCCGCAGACGGACTCGGCCAGGGCCACGATCGCCTTGTCCTTGTTGCGCTTGGAGCCGGCGAGCCGGACGATGGCCGTGTCGGCGAAGAAGACCGAGGGATGGCAGAGGTCGGCCAAGACCGTACCCACGTCCACCGAAGGCAGCTGGTCCGGGTCGCCGACGATCAGCAAGGAGACCTGCTGTCGATCCACCGCTTCGAGCAAACGGCTAAACAGGACAAGGTCGACCATGGAGGCTTCGTCCACGACGACACAGCGGGCTTTGGCGAGGTCATCGCGATCCAACAAGGCGCGGTGAATGGTCCGCGGAGCCGGGAGACCGGTCAACAGGGCCTTGGCCTCCAACTCCCAAGATTCCGTCCCCAAGGCCATCACCGTATCCTGCAAGGTGGATGCCATCTCGCGGGCCCCGCGGTTCGTGGGGGCGAGCAGGCGGATATCCGCCGGTGCGATCCCGCCCGGGATTCCCGCCAGCCAGAGGAGCGCCCGCAGGGCGTAGGTCTTGCCCGTGCCGGGACCGCCGGTGAGCACGATCGAGCGTTGCTGCGCCAACCTCCGCAGGGCCTTGAGCTTCTGCGGCTCGGCATCCCCCTCGTCCAACCGGAGGCTAGCCAGGTAGGGCGCCTGCTCATCGAACTTCCAAGGCGTCGCGCGCGGGACGAACAATTCGCGCACGTAAGCCTCGAATTTCCTCTCGGCGTCGTCCATCACGCGGAGGTACACCAACGTGTGCTCGGGCTGCAGACCGGGCTTCAGCACCAAGGGCGCCTGCTCGTTGTCCGACGCCGCGGTGGCCAGGCGGGGATCGAGGCTTTGGGCCAACGCCGCGGGCTTACCGCTGACCTCGGCGCAAGCCCCGCCTCGCAGCATCGCCAGGTAGGCGTCGATGACCGCGGAGGGCGGCGCCCCCGCCAAGCCAAGCGCCTGCGTGAGGGCTTGGGCCAACGCCAGCGCGATGGCATCGTCTTCGGGTTCCTTGCCGGCGTAAGTGGAGCTCATTTGATTTCGCCTCCCAGGATCTGCTGGACCTCTTGGATCAAGCCGTAGGGCGGTAGGTCGTAGTGGACACCCAGGCCAGGTTGGCTCGACGGGGCGCTGCCGAACCCTCGGAGGAAAAGGTAGTAGACGCCTCCGAAGGAAGCCTGTCCGGGCTTGGCGAGGCGGAAATCGTAGCACCAGCCCTCGCGGCCGAGCACTTGGCCCAGGTAAAGGTCCAAGGCCGCGACATAGAAGACGTATTGGGCGTGGTAGAGGTTGCCGACGATGCCCGCGTTGAGTCCCTTCACGGCGTAGTCCTCGGGCTTGCCGCCGAGGTGGTTCGTCTTCCAGTCGACCACGAAGAAACGGTCCCCTGCCCCGCCGACACCACCGTGGGCGAAGGCCAGGTCAATCGTACCGATGAGCAATCCCGACGTACGGTCCTTCCCCAGCTTCAACTGAGAGAGCGGTCCGTCCTTTCCCTCCACTTGGTAATGCCGCTTGAAGGCCGCGGCGAGGAGGTCCGCCTTATGGCTGGAATCATCGGCGGCATAACCCCAGTTCGCCTTCAGCGCGAATCTGACCTCGTTCAGCTTCTGCTCCGGGGCCACATCGGCCAAGCGGAAGGGCGCATGCGCCCCCGGCACGCGTGGAACGAGCGGCAAGGTCATCCAAATGTGGAGGGAGTCGCACAGTTGCGTCAGGGTAGCCTCGAAGCGCCCATCGGGCGCACCGCGGGCGACCAAGCCTGAACGCTCCAGCCTTTCCTCGACGAATTGACGCACCTCAGGGTCGCCGGGAGATGCCGCCTTCGCGAAATCCAGATCCTCGAGCAGCTCGTGCATGAAAGTGCCGAAATAGGCGCCCTTCAGTTGCTCCGGCAGACGCAGGTCCTTGCCCAACTCCTCCGATTTATTCTCTCGGTTCGTGCCGTCGAAGTGACCATCGCCTTCATCATGGCGGCCCTTGGATAGGCCGGAAAAACTGGTGCTGCCACGGGCATGATAGACGGTCTGATTGAGCTTAGGCGCCGTAGACTGGTCGGGAGCAACCGCCCCATCGTCCTCCGCGGAACGCGAACGCGCCGCCGTGTAGACCTTGAATCCCAAGCCATCGTCGGACCGAGAGGGCGCGGGAGCCACTTTAGGGAAATCGGGGGCAGGCGTCTCGGGTTGAAGCACCTGGGCCAGCAGCTGGGCCGCCGCCTCGTGGACCGCTTGATGCTCCTTGTCCGCCCCTGCGATATCAGGATGAGTGGGCTCGAAGCTAAGGGTGTGAGGGTTCAACCCCAAGGACCATAGGACCCCGAAGAAACCATAGTACTCGCGAGCGGCACCTTTCTTAGACTGCTTCACCGTGAACTGATCATGCGGCGACAGGACCACGACGCGGCGTTTGGCCCGCGTGATCGCGACGTAGAGAAGCCGAGCCGCCTCCTGGCGATCCTGCGTCCTGAAGTCATCGTCGTGAACCGTGCCGGCGTAGAGGACGCCGGTCGCATTCCCCGCGGTCTTGATGACCGTCCCGGGCTTGTTGGGTGAACTATCGGCGCCCTTGCCGGACTTATTGAGCATGATGACGATGTCATACTCGAGCCCCTTGGACTTATGGTAAGTCTGGACGACCACCTGGGGTCGCTCGGACTCCGGGCGCAGGGATTCGGCCAGGGAAGCATCCTCGTCGGCCGGCACGTCCTCCTTGACCCGGAGCGAAAGGTAGCGGACCAGCTGATGGGGATCCAGTTTTCGAGAGGCCTGCCGCTCGGCCAGCAACTCTCCGAGGTGCCTCCAATCGATAAGCAACCTGGAGCGGAAAAGGGAATAGCCTAGCGATTCCAACACCGAGATGAGGCGGCTCTTCTCCTCGACCCCGACCAAGAGCGATTTCTTGGACCGGGGTTTCGTGTTAGAGAGCATTTCCCAACAGGCAGGAAAACCACGCTTAAGCCAAGCCGTCCGGCAATCCGCGAGCCAAGCCGCCAAATCGGCCTGAGCCTGCTGATCGAGGGAGGAAGACCCGAGGCCACGGATTCCCGGCGATGGCCCGTCGGGGTGGGAGTCCTGGCCATCGTCGGGAGACGCCGGCGGCCAGAACAAAGCAGGGCGCGCGAGGAAGAGCGCCCGGCGCAAGCCGGTATCTTCAGGCTTCAGCACCGCGGCCAACAACAGGCTGGCCAGATAAGCCGCGCGGGTATCGAAGACGGACTGCGTCGACTCCAGGGCGGCCGCGACCCCCTTTTCGACCAAAGCCCGGTGAACCTCATCCGCGTCGGCATTCGAGCGAACCAGCACGCCGATCGTTTGCCCGGGCTTGAGACTATCCAGCTGTCGCCGGACTTCCCGGGCGACCTGTGTCGGCCGATAACCTGGCACGACCCAGATGGGCTTTCCGGGCAGTTCCTCCTTGGGCTTCTTCGGTTTGGCCAGGGAGTAGTGGATGCCCGTGGACGCGCCATCGGCAGGCGACTTGAACCCGAAGAAATTCTCGCCCCGTCCGCGATCCTCGAGCGCAAACAAGGCGTTGAAGCCGCGGATCATGAGCGGGGTGGAACGGAAATTATAGGGCAGAGAATAGACGTTCGGCGCCTGCGCCGACCGCACGGCGTGGCTGTAGGTCCGGACATCGGCGCCGCGGAAACCGTAGATCGCCTGCTTGGGGTCGCCGACCATGACCAGGAGTTTCCCCTCCGCCGGCACCTCGACGCCGGCGGCGTCGAGGGAGGCGACGAAGAGGTGCCGGAAGACCGCCCACTGGTGCGCATCGTTGTCCTGGGACTCGTCGATGAAGCAGGCGCGGTAACGCTCCCGGACCAGTTTCGTCAGCTTGGCCGAGCGGGCATCGGCCACATCGGTCAGGCGTCGCTCGAAGTTAAGGATGAGGTCGTCAAAGGTGACGGTCGGGTCCAGCGCGCGACGTTTGTGGATAAACTCCTCCAGCTGGGGGAATTTCACAGGGGCGGGGACCTTGCTTCCCGCTCGCCCCTTCATGACCACCTCGTTGATGACGCACTGCGGATCACCCAACCGCAGCCGCACCGCCTTGGCAACCTCGCTGAGTTTCGGCGCCGAGCTCTTGGCCTGGTTAAAGGCCGGGAAAACCCGGAGGTAATCCAAGGCGATGGCCTCGGCGATCTCCTTGGCGTCCACGGGAACCCCCTCGGTGGGCTCGAAGCCGGCGTTCACGGAGTGCTCCGCCATGGCCATCTGGCAAAAGCCATGGATGGTCGTGATCGTCATGCCGCCCATCCGGAGCAAGGCCATGTCCAAGAGCTTGCGTCGACGGCCATACTCCTCGCGATCCTCCTGGCACAGGATTATCCCGAGGTCCGCCGCGCTATCGGCGAAGGCCTCGACCGCCTTCGGATTCGGGGATCCATCGGCCAGCGCAAATTCCCCGGTGCGGGCCTTGAAGCGCTCAAGCTTGCCGCCCGCGACATCCTCGAAAAGCTCGCGCATCCGCTGCCGCAGTTCCAGCGCGGCGGCCTCGGTGAAGGTCACCATCAGGACCTCATCGATGCCGAACCCGCGTTCGACGACCAAGCGAAGGACGAGATAAGTCAGGCTATAGGTCTTCCCGGAACCCGCGCCCGCTTCGATGACCCGGAAACCGGGCGACAAGTCGAAAGCCTCTGGCCCGGCGAGTTTGAACTCTTTCATGGAAAGCATTTCGGGCATGGTCATTCCGCGTCAGGCTCCTTGGTCTCGGCCACCTTCGTCCCCTCATCGAGGCTCTTCATGACCTGGGTGTTCGTTCGGTAGACTAAGCCGCCTTCGACGAGCATGCCATTGATCGCCTGGCTGAAACCCTCCAGGTCAAAAGCCTCCGGCACCAAGAGTTGCACCGCCCCGTGGCCGAGCCGGGCATAGGGTCCCGTGACCTCGCTTTGGTCAAGTTGCACTTTCTGGTAGTCAGTCCGCTTGGAATTGGGGGCGCGCTTTTCGAAGTTTTTCGCAAGCAAGTTGAGGAACGTCGGGCGTTGCGCATGCATCGCCGCGGACCCGAGGGTCGCGAAGCCCGCCCGCAACTCGTCGGCATGGGCGCAAATCTTGAACGTGGTGACCGCGGCCGAATCGGGCGAAGTACCGAAACCGACCAGATATACTTCCTGGAGGGATTGATGCACGAGGGACAGCCTCGCCCATAACGCCAAAGCCCGGACCATCCCGGCGCCATCCGGCTCATGGAAATACTGCACGATCAACTTGGTCGGTGCCGCGACCGGGGCGAGGTAAGGCAGGAAGGCGCGGTCCTTGGCCCCGGCGACGGGCGGAGGAAGCTGGTCGGGAGTCCCGGCGATACGCTTGATCAACCGCTTGATGGCATCATGTTCATCGACGGATTCGCTTTTCAGCTGCTCGAACATCGCCTTACCTTCGTCGCCAGGCAGGAAGCGGCCGCTGAGCATGGCCAGTTCCCAGTTCAGGTCGGCAACTTGCTCACGCCGAGCGTGCTTCAGCCAATTCAAAGCCGGCCGCTTCGTCTCCACCCCATCTTCCATCGGCTCATCGCCGCCGACGGACTCCTCCTCGAAGGGCACCTTCGCGGAGAGCTCGCGAAGGACGAACTTGCTGGGATCTTTCCAGAAACGGATGAAGTCCTCCAGGGACAGGCGGGCGGGATCGAAGGTCCCCTCCCCCGCGGCCACCGGGATCCGCGCTTCCTTGCCCAAGGCATCATGCAACCGCAGGGCTTGCTGGTCGTAGGTCGAAAGCACCCGCTCCTCGCGCTCCGCATGTTCGGCGGACAATTCGGCCGGTGGCAGGTAAGCTTCCAGACCATGCACCTTCAGGCGGAAGGACGGCTGGAGTTTCCGGCAGGCATGCCGCAGCATCTCGATAGGCAGGGCGGAGGCCGCGCGCTTTCCTGTCGAACCGACATAACCATCGAAGGTGACGATCAACCGTGCTTGGGCCGCGAGCAGGGCCAGCAAGAAGGCGTGCATCGACGTCGACTCCTTGGCCAGGACCGCCGCCCGGGCCCGCGTATCCCCTTCGGCGACCTCCGGCCCCGGGGACCTTTGCGCGCGGGGGAAGGCCCCATCGTTCATCCCCAGCAGGACCACCACTTTGGCGGGATGGAGGGAGGCGGACTTGAGCGAAGTCACCGTGAGGTCGCCGGTCATGAACTGCCCGGTCCCCGCGGCGAAATCGCATTGGTCGAGCAACATCTGCACGAACAACTGCCGGGTCACCATCAAGGGCACTCCCTGTAGCTTGGCGTACAGCTCTCCCTGTTGGCGCAACCGACCGACCGCGAGTCGGACCTCGCCGTACTGCTTGGCATAGTCGTTGTCGCGCGGCAGCAGTTCGCGTCCGAGCTCGGAGAACGCATCCAGCCAGGCCTCGAGGCTCTTGGACTCGTCGGGGGACTCCAGGGCAAATCCCAGCCATTTGCGCACATGGCCGAGCACTTCCAGCAGGTCATGGGCGAAAAGCAGGCCTTCCTGCCCGTCCACCCCATCCAGAGGAAGCGTCGCGGCGCCCCCGGCGACCTTTACGATGCGAGGCTTGCCCCCCATGGCGGAGCCGAGCGCGATGCGACGCACAAAGTCGTCGAAGGTCCCGATTTCGGACACTTGCTGCTCGATCCCGGCGACTGCGCCGCCCCGCATCAAGTAATGCTGACGGTGGGCTTTGTTCAGGCCCCAGTAGTACGGCGCGCCCTCGATCCAGCGACGAGCCAGACCGAGCCGGGAGACATCCCACCTCAACTTGGCCTGCAAGGCCGTCATGCCGAGCAAATCGAAGATATCGTCGGCTCCGACGCGCCCCAGCGGGAGCTCGGCCAGCAATTTCACCAAGGCGCCGAAGGGAGAGTTCTTGGCCCCCACCAGACCCGCGGTCCTGACCCGGAAACCTTGCCCGCGGAAGCCCGGTCCAGGCCGACGATGCGCGAAGACCGCCTCCATGCCGCCCAAGACGCCCTCGATCATGGGAGCATATAACTCCGGCTCGGGTGAAAGAATGAGGATGTCTCCCTGCTTGAGCGCGGGGTCGGCCGCGAACAGCTTCAGCAACTCGTCACGCAGGACTTCGACTTCGCGTCGGGGCCCGTGACAGCGATGGATCGTGACCGAGTCGTCCGTGAACTTCCGGAACGCCTGCCCCTCTTGGTCGAACTCGTTGATCGAGCGCTTCAGTTCGCCCAGGAGGGTCGGCGGGTAAACCGGCGAGGGACACTCCACCGGAACGGAGAAAGGCACGTCGAGCAGCTTGCGTTGCTGCTGCCGGTAGAACTTACCGCAGCTCAGCACGAAGGGGAAGCCCGGGCCATCGTAAGTCTGCTGATAGGATTCCGCGCCGAGGCCGGCATGCTTCCCCGGCTTTCGCTTCCCTTGGGCCGGCCGCAGATCCTCATGAAAGGAGGCGGTGGGCTGTAGATGGTAGACGCGGGCCTCCAGCTCCTCGGACAAGGCGACGAGGATATCCAAGACCACGCGGGGGATGTCGCCGGTCGCAAACACGCTGATCCGGCCGGGGAGCCGGTTAGCCACCGCGCGGCGGGCGGTTGCATCCGTCATCAGCCGATCGGCGACGTCGGCGTCATGGTAGGGGGCGGATGCGGGATGATCACGCCGCACTTCGTCCATCAGGTGCGACCATAGGCGCTGCCACCGATCCTTGCGCTTACCCGCGGACCTGATCCAGTCCGGGTCGTTACGGAGCAAGTCCCCGAAATGCTGGGATAGGCGGAAACTAAGCCCCCACCGGACGACCTCCTGCTGCGCGAGGTCGGCGGCTTCCAGCGGAAGGCAGTCCTTCCAATCGGCGGCCAACTCGCCCCCCTTGTCCAGCAGCCGGAAGATGCGGGCGGGGAGGCCATCGAGCGGGTCCTGCTTGGGGTTCGGGCAGCCAGCCGAGCGGAGCAGGGAGGCCACCCAGGGGCCGAAGCGCCGGGTGTTCATCAGCTCCGCGTTCATCTGGATGCCCATGCCGCCCTCGACGACGAGGCCATGCGTGAGCCAATTGCTCAGGGCCTTGCCGTCGACGATGATGATGTCCTTGAGGAAAGGATTCCGGGCCGTGCCCTGCCCCTCCCGCCGCCCACCCGGCGCCAGGTCGCGGGCCAGCTGATCCGCCAAGGACTGGTGGTCGAGGGCGAGGAATGTCGTGAGGCCGGCCATGGGATCCAGGGGTGGCGGGAGTTATGCCTCTCCACCGCCCCTTGGCAACCCGTAGCGTCCGGGCTATGATAATACTTAGGACTTCGCCACGAACTCGAGCTGAGCCCGGTAGCTGAGCACGGCCTGGGCCTTGCTCAAACCAAACCCCCAGACTTGTTCGCCATAACTGAACTGCAGGTAATGCTTCTCGACCAGGATACCAGCCCGGTTCGTGAACTCGCCGAGGCGGGCGACTTTCACGGTGACGAAGGCGCTATCCGGAACGTAGCGCTCCTGAACCTCGAACAACGGGGGCTTGGTCCCCACGGCACCCACATACTCCTCGATGATATCCCAAGCGGCCAGGATCACCTGCGCCTTCGCCTTGCCGAAGCGGAAATGCGGATTGCCGAAGGGCAGTTCGTCACCCCAGGCCTCTTTATTGCGGAGAAACTCGATCGTCAGGGCCACGTTCGGCCCCCCGGGGGAATGCATCTTGATGGAGACCGTCGCCGCCATGCCCGGATTCAAGTCCGAAGCCCCCGCGACTCAAGACCTACCTGCGGTCGGCGGAGTCCCCGGACTCCCTTGTTAATTTACTTAACAGACATCGTTTTTTCACTTGGGATACCCCCCCCTACCCCATGGATCACCCCAAAGCAAATGCGGCTGGCCCAAGATACTGGCTGGCCAAGGCGACCGAAAAGAAAAACGAGAAGTCTACCTGCTTCTTCTGCCCCGAGCCCAAGACGCATCTTCAGAACGGCGACTATAGCTTCACCCCGGCGGATTTCGACCCGCGCGGACTTAGCCGCAAGGAAGCGATCAAAATCGGCAAGGAAAAGTCTGTTTTCAACAATTTCGGCACACGCTTCGGCGGCCAAGTCTGGAGCATGGCGCATGAGGTCAGACTCGGTGACGTCATCTTCCTCGAAACGCTCAATCGCCACATCCACGCCTGGGGCGTCGTCACCCGTGCCTACCAATACCGCCCGGCCAAGGTCCTGCGAGCGAAGGACCTCGAAAAGGGCGGGCTCCATTCGATCGGCGTCGAATGGCACGAAGTTAGCAACGGCCACAACGCATTCAAGGCCGTCAGGCGCTTTGACAATCTGGTCTTCCGCGAAATCAGCGGGAAAAAAGCGGTGCTCCAGACCCTCCTCGCCCTAACCCAGGGGCTAGCCGACGGGGGCACCCGTCAAGGCGGCGTGGAAACCCCGCAAGACCTGGAGTACCGTGAAGGCGGCAAGGTCCTCCAAATCCACCTCCGGACGGAGCGAGACGCCAAGGCCGCCAAGCTGGCCAAGGAACTTGCCCGCAAGCGGTCCAAGACGGGAGACATCGTTTGCGAGACCTGTGGAACCGCTCCAAGGAAGGAATACGACGGGCTCGACCTGATCGAAGCCCACCACCGGATTCCCCTGGCTCGCGGCGTCCGCGAAACCAAGCCCGAGGACTTCGCGATGCTCTGTCCGTGTTGCCACCGGGCCGTGCACAAGCTGATCAACGAACACGTGGAACCGCTCGCCGCCCTCCGACGAATCGCCAAGCTTTTCGCCTAAAACGACATGAAACTCAACAAGAACGGCACCTTCTACCCGTACTATGTGAAAAAGGCGGGACTGCGGCCCGCCTTGCAGGCGGTCGTTGAGAAAACGGTCGACAAGCTGCTTTCCGCCGACGTTTCGGACAAACGGAGCGGCTTGCTCCTCGGCAAGGTCCAGTCCGGGAAAACCAAGGCATTTATGTCCGCGATCGCCCTGGGCTTCGACAATGGCGTCGATATCGCGGTGATCCTGACCAAAGGGACGCTGATGCTCGCCGAGCAGACCTTCGTCCGGCTGACCGACGACTTCGAGGACATGATCGAAGGCAACCTGATGATCGCGCAGGACGCCAAGAACCTCGAGGAGACCATCAACGACCTGGAACTGTCCAAGAAACGCGTCATCGTCTGCATGAAGGAGGACGACAACCTGGAGAAGCTGATTGCGTTCCTCACCAAGTCGCATCCGTCCATCGCGGCGAAGAGCATCCTGGTCGTGGACGATGAAGCCGACGCGGCCTCGATCGGCTACTCGATCGTCGACAAGAAGATCAAGATGAAGCGCATCCCCGAGCTGATGGATGAACTCCGCAAGAAGCTGGGGAATGCCCATTTCCTCCAGGTCACGGCCACCCCCTACTCGCTCTATCTCCAGCCCGAAGTCATCGTCGTCGGTGGCGTCAAGATGATGCCGGTGAAGCCGGCGTTCACGTGCCTCGTCCCGATCCATGACAAACATATCGGAAGCGAGTTCTATTTCGATTACGACCGGAGCGTGGACGGCATCGCCCAGCGGCTTTTCGTGCCCGTCCGGAAAAGCCACCTGAGCATGCTCGACAAGGAGGACCGGAGGCGCGTCAACACCGACGCCCCGCTCGAAAGCGTCGCCTGCCGCTCGCTGATCTCGGCGGTGACGACCTTCGTCGCCGCGACCTGCTACCGTCGCGGCCAGCCCGACCTGCAGGGCACGGAGAAGTACTTCAGCATGCTGCTCCACGCCGACCAGGAGAAGTCCGCCCACACCTGGCAAGTCAAACTACTCACGGCGATCAAGCAGGCCCTCAAGACCGGCATCGCCTCCGGTTGCCCCAAGTGCGCCGAATTCATCAAGGAATCCTGCGCCGCCATCATCGACTCCGCGCAGGCCTCCACGACGGAACTGGTCAAAGCCGGACTAGGCGCCCCGACGGTGCCGACCCAGGCCGAGCTGGAGAAAGCCTGCCGGGCCGCCATCACCGGCGATTGGATCAGCCTGGTCAAGGTGAACTCAGAGGAGCAGCTGCGGCTCATCTGTGACCCGAAAAAGGGCAAGTTGCGCCTGAAGACGCCATGCACCATCTTCATCGGCGGCCAAATCCTCGACCGAGGCATCACCATCGATAACCTTTTGGCCTTCTACTACGGAAGGTCTCCCAAGAAGTTCCAGCAGAATACGGTCATGCAGCATTCGCGGATGTACGGCCCCCGGCCGCTCGAGGACCTGGCCGTGACCAGGTTCTACACGACGAACCGCGTGCACCAGGCGATGCGACAGATGCACGAGCGGGACAAGGCCCTCTGGGCCCACGTCGAACTCAACCCCGACGACGTCAAATTCCTCTTCACCGACAAAAACAAGCACATCGTTCCCTGCAGCCCGAACCAGGTGCTGGTCAGCAGCACGACCACCATCGAACCGGGCAAGCGTCTGCTGCCCTTCGGGTTCCAGGTCAAACGGAACAACAAGCTCACGCCGTTGGTGAAGAACATCAACAAGCTCATCACCGCGCTCGAGCCGAAGGAAAAAGCCGGCCATGAGGAAGTGGTGCGGGTTTCCTGCACCACCGCGAAGCGCCTGCTGAAGAAGATCAAGGAGACCTTCGTCTGGGACGATGAGGACGCCGACCTGGAATTCGACTGGTCCGGCTGCATCTCCCTGCTCGAATACGTCTCCAACCTCGAGTACCTCCCGGAGCGTGACCGGCGGTCAGCCGGTCTCGTCGACATCGTCATCCGCAGGGGACGCGAGCTAAGCCGTGAAGTCGCCGAGACGTCGCACGTCAGGTTCAACAACGCGCCTTACACCAAGACAGAGAACGAGCTGGTGGATAAGCACAAGACCCAGTACCCGATCCTCTTCCTGATCGAACAGCTTGGGGATAAATCAACGCGGACGGACAAGGCAGGTCGCAGGATTTCGGAAACCTGGCATGGTGGTCCGTTCTGGTGGCCGGTCGTCTGGTTCCCCAAGAGCTGCAAGCACATGATCTACGCCCAAAAAGGCGGTGACGGCGAAGGCTAAGCCCGGCCGAGCTTACGACGCAGGGCCGCCCCACTGAAATCATCGAGCCGATGGATGGCTCGGTGGCAGTTGGGGCATACGATCAGGAAATCCTGGGGCCTAACCTGATACTCGCCTTCCGTCTCGGAGATGGGTTTGACGTGGTGGGCGTCGATGACCCGGACGCCGTACCGTAGCCCGGGCTTATCGCCGCAGACCTTGCAGCAGTACTCGCCGCCATTCTCCAGGCGATTCAGCTCCTTGGCCTCCTCGGCCGCCGCGGCGCTACGCTCGATGACGTAATGGGAGACCAACCGGCGGGCACCCTCGGCCTTATTGGTCAGGCCTGCGTAAGGCTTCGCGTCGGGGACGTCGTCTTGGACCAGCCCACCGACCAGCGGGTCAGCTTCGTCGCGGGAAAGCTCAAGGATGCGAGACGCGAGCACCTTCCTGACGTTGGCGCCGACATTCCTTAGCGGCTTGAACCTTTGGCACCAGGGCAGCCCCATCTCGATCAGCACGGCGGAGATGTTCGACATGCGCCGCTCGACCGAGCCCTGGTTACGGCGGGGGAGCGAGCGGCTGACAATGGCCTCGAGCGCCTGTTTCATGACGAACTTCTCGCCCCCATCCACGCGGCGTTTCAGCTCAAAGTACGCGTCAACGGATGCACTCAGTTCCGCTTCGTTCCAATTCAGCTCTTTCTTGCCCATCTCGCCATATTCAAAATATGGAAGCTATCGACAAGCGCGAAGCGACGAGGCCAAGACCATGGCGTGCACTTGCGAGTAGGACTGAGAAAGACTACGGTCGATTTTCGCCTCCGGCAACCGAACCGAGCATTAATTCATCCCGCTCGAACGCCTCGGACATAACCGGTTACCGGATATGACTTTATAAGCTTTTAATGGGTTTATCATAAAATGACGATTGGCAGGGATTCGACCTGCGGAAATCGCCATGAAGCCGTTTCACATTAAACGCAGCTTGCGCGTCAGACGCTCGGCCAGAGTCTTCCGCTCCATCGCCAGGTGGCACGCCCGGTGACAGTTCGGGCACAGCGCTGCGACGTTATCGACCGTATCTGGCCCACCATCGGCCAAGGCCAACACATGATGTACCTCAAGAAAGGCAAAGCCAACCTTACCCAAAAACGGGCCAGGTCGTTCGCAAAGTTCACAGACGCCTTTCGCGCGCTGCAAGGTCCAGGAGACAACATCCAAATCGCGAGCAAAAGCGTAACCGTCCGCCTCGGACATTCGCCTCTCGGGACGTCTATTTCCTAAAGGCTTCTTGAGGACGCGGGGCAGTTGGCCGGTCGCGACCCTCGTGGCGACCTCCGCCGCACTGAAGGCGACGTCCGATTCAGATTTATCCAAGTATGGTGCGATGAGCCGCTTCATGTACTCAGGGCCGAACCTAGCATCCTTGGAAACATCTAGGATCGCCTTGGCCAAGGCTACAAAATCGGCCTCCGGCATCAGTTCCAACTCGGCAAACATTCGATCGCGGGACTCCCGGCTCATGCCTTCTGGCCGTGGCCGGCCCCTTAAATCGCTGGCGACCCAGCCAGGCTCGATGGAGGACCGGCGCGACCTGGCCCAATAAGGCAAAAACTCCTGCATCCAATTCTTCACGGACTCGGGGGCGACGCCCAGGACCTCCGCCGCCCGCTCTTTGACGTCATTCTCGTGGCCCATGCCAAGCAGGGCCGGCCCGCGCTCGTCTTTCTTGAACGCCGCGAGGAAACAGCCGACGGCCATGCCGAGGACATTGTGCCTTTTCATATGAAAGATATGAAATGACGTAAAAAAACGCCAGCTTTACAAGCAGCATATCGACAGAAATACGGTTAAGGTAATGACATGCGCATGGCCCACTCGCAACGGGGAAACGTGTTGCCATTAATCCTACATAAACTATACACTAGATAATGACTACCCGTGATGACATCAAGGTCTACTTCCCTCCCCTTAGCGGAGGCGAAGGCGCTGGCTTTAACGACGCAGGAATCGAACAGTTCCTTAGGGACCAAGTGCAATCCCTAGTGAGAGAAATCACCCAGAACAGCACCGATGCGCCAATCACGAAAGGCGCCAAGGTCCAGGTGGAGTTTCATCTGCTTGATATTCCGACAAGCGAGCTGGCTTTCATTCGTGACCTTAATAAGCACGCCGCGGCCTGCTACGAATACGTAAACGCCCCAAGTCGTCGCGACAAAGAGACAAAAGCCCGCGCCTTCTTTCAGAAAGCAGTCAAGATAAGCTCACAGGAAAACATTCGGTGCCTGCTGATCCGCGACTTCAACACCACTGGTCTCCTGGGCTCCGATGAAGATGAGGCAGGACTATGGCATACGCTGGTCAAAATGCGCGGGAGCTCTAACAAGACAAATTCCGACTCCGGCGGCTCCTTTGGCATCGGCAAGAACGCACCCTTCGCCTGCTCTGCATTGAGAACTGTTATCTACGGAACCAGGTCTGCCGACGGTTCAGCCTGGCAAGGCAAGAGCCTGTTGATCACCCACCTCGACCCTGAAAGAAACTTCAAGACCCAAAGCGTCGGGTTCATCGGCAGAGTCGAAGGAGAATCCCAAATTGCCGTTCGAGATGGAAGCATGCCTTGCGCGCAAATGAACAGGGAGAAGGACCAGTTCGGTACCGACATCCTCGTAGTAGGTTTCGAAAACGACAACTGGTTCGAACAACTTTCAGGCGCTGCAGTAAAGCATTTCTGGCCAGCGCTCTACAAAGACAAGGTTTCTTTCTTTGTGCAGGACCATCCCCGAGGAATCAAAAGAGTCATCGATAAGAACACCCTCGACCTTGAACTGGGCAGACTGGTCAAGAATACCCCCATCGATCTTGGCGACTTTGACGTAAAGTACGTTGACATCTATAAAGATGCGCCGGTGGAACTTGAAGTAAAGCACCTCGGTAAATGCAAGTTCTACCTCAGGATCGGCGGTCATCATGACCACACCCGCAAGGTCTGCTGCTTCCGCAACAACAAGATGGTGATCGAGTACATGAGCATCCACAAAGGAGGCAACTACTCGGCGGTCTTCGAATGTGAGAATGAGAAAGGCTCCAGCCTCCTCAAGAACATGGAGCCTCCAAGGCATGACGAATGGCTCAAAGGCCAGCCCCAGGAAGACAAGGAGATGTATGCCGAACTATACGACGACCTTCGCGCCAAGATGCGTGAACAGATCGACGCACACCTCAAGAAACTGATCAAAGAGACCACCGATCCGGATGACATCGACCTCAACACCGAAGGAGGAGATACGGATGGCCAGGAAGGACTGGCGCCCAAGAAAATCAACGTCCAAGACCGCAAGCAAAAGATTACCATCCAGAAGAAGCGTAAGCCGAAGGGAAAGAAAGGTGGTGGCGGGGGCGGAGGAGGTGGCGGGAATGGCAAGCCCCCGACCGGAAAAGGACAGAATGGCGGAGGCGCCCGAGGCGAGAAGGTCGTAGGACATAGCCTTCGTTGCCTGCTCAGCGCCCGCAACTCCTCGTCCTGCACCTATCGAATCCCCCTGCCTAAGGCATTACCTGCCGGAGAGACTACCATCTCGGTCGAAGCGATCGGCTTCGACGGAAACAACATGGACATTGAAATCACCAATCCCCCTAAGGGAATCATCCATCTGGATGGCGCAGAGAAGTCCGTAGAAATTGAAGTGAGGGGCGGCTCGATGGCCCTCCAGGCAACCTTCACCCAAAAGCCTGCCACCAAATGAAACTCTTCCCTTGGCCAGTGCTCACCGATGAACCCGACGGAGATTACCCTAATCAGGTCATCGAGACGTCCAACCTCAACTGTATGTCCGATGGCATCGGACTGAACATCGATTGGACACCATCCACGACATGCCCCTATCTGAACGCGCTGCTCGAGAAGGGGGACGCCAAGTGGCTCATCGAACTTCAATGCCACCGGACCCTGTTCATCGAAAGGCATTACCATAGCTTCGGACACCTGAAGATTCCCGTTTCCCCCGAAGATGTAAGAGGAACCCTTCACTTCCGCGCCTACATCACCGCGACCAAGCAACTCAACCTCGAGCCAACCGGCGTCAACGAGCAGCTCAAGGGTAAGTACGAACTTCTGGAAGGCGACCAGCTGGGCTGGTACGAAACGACCTTTGAGACCGACCCGGAATTCGCCAAGAACCCCGGCCTCCGAAGCCTTTTCACCTTCCGTGAAGCGAATGAAAACGAAAGCGGCACCTTCTACAAGCTGACCGAGACGGGTGACCGCTTCGTAATCATTCTATCAAAGTCGACCTACGTCAAATACGCCACCAGTCGTTCCGCCCGGGCTGACGTCAAACTTGCTAGCACCACCCTACTCATCCTGCCCGCACTTGTCGAGACGCTCGGCATGTTGAAAGACAAAGTGTCGGAAAGCGCCGATGGCCAGACGATCAAAGCCGAAGACATCGAGGAAGCACCTCTACGGCGCCTGGCACTTCTCCTCAGGCACAGGCTTTCCCTTGAGCCGCACCAGGTGGACGACTGTTCGTCCATCGCCGTGCAACTCATCCAAGGAAAGACCGACCTACTCGCAGCCTGCCTATCCACGCTCAACGACTAACAAGATGAAACTCCCATTCTTCTCCTCTAAGCAGATAGACGACGAAAACGGCCTCAAGTTCATCGACCAAAGCGCCTACGAGAGCACAGCCTCGCTGGCCAAGGAACTAGCGACCAAGGGGCTCAGCGCATCGGTGGAGCCCGCCTATGTGCTCGGAGAACCGCCGTTGCTTACCGGCGGGTCCGACCAAGATGCCGCCAACGCCCGAAAGCTTCACGAATGGATTTCGACGGCGAAACCCAAGATACCTCGCACGGTACTTGCTGACGGCAGGCTTTGGGCCGCGCTGTGTCACACGACCTTCGCCGCCTACATGATCGGACGATGGGGACCCAAGGCGAAAGCCAGCGAGGACTCCAACGAATCCCGACTCAACTCACGATTCTTCGCCAACGGAGAAGGACAAAGAAGCTTGGTCCGCAATGGCCTGGCCCGGCTCTACTTTTCAGCAGAGATCCTAAGTCAGAAAGATAATAACGAGTTGCTAGACATCTTCTTCAAGCCACAGGACATCCACCAGAACTTCATCGAACGCGCCCTCGCCGGAGATGCTGAACTCATTCGTTCTATCGCTGAGAACTGCCTTAAGGTTAAAGAGGGAAACCTCAAAAAACTCCAGGTTCAGACCTATGCCAAATTGGTAAACGGCGCAGGGGGAACGAGAAGCCTGGATAAGGTGAGAGACCTGAGCCTCGAGGTGCTAACCCACGTGGCCTTCGGGTCGGATGCCGACACGAAGGCAGAAGACCTTAAGACGGATGCTTAGCGCTTACCGGCAAGAATCCATTTAGCCTAAGTCGCCCAGGGCTTCAGAGGTCCAGAAAGTAGTCACCTGACACCATCTTGTAGCACCTGATAGACTGCAGACCTGCCTTGACCACGTCTTCGGTCTTCACGAAGGCCCCTAACCCAACCCCCACGGCATTACGGATCATGATGCCGAGGGTGCTGTTATTCGTGCTAGACTGGAGGGCCTTACCTTCTGCCTGGGCGCGTACCGCAACAAACCCGCCGTGCCTACGGGTATAAATCATGAATCGGGTCGGAGGTGCTGGAAAGAAGTCCTGGGACTTTGCACTAAGGCTCAGGTATGCTTGATTCGGCTCTCTGCCGTCTCGTTGCCCCCAGTTGACCCCGGACTTCGCGGGAGCCTCTAAGCGACCCGCACGACGCACCAGCAAGGGGATGTCAACGGACTGGTCCCAAAGAATGGATGACTCCTCGGGCACAGCGTTAGACAGAGCCAGCTCCTGCTCCCTCCACTTCTTCCGGTCACCTGCAGGGTAAATAACCGACCGGGCATTTCCTTCGCACTCGCGGACATACTGATCGGCCTCAGACCAGTCCACCTCGGCGCAGACCTCACGAGTGTTCTCCTCGACCATGGCAGAGACGGAGTAGTTCGCAGAACCTGCAAAAGCTTTGTGATAACCGCCAGGGCCATCCCAGACATATACCTTTGAATGAACTTGGTTGCCCTTGCTGATGACGCGGACGCCAAGAACCCGTGAACCGCCCCAATCGGCGGCCACGACATCCTGGTAACCCCTACGGTCTTGGGCATCAAGAGTCCCCTTGGTCATCCCGACAGTGAGGTGGATGCCGACAGATAACTTGGCCTGCTTAAGACGGAGAAGATGATTCTCCAGCATGGCCGGTGAGGCGTATCCGGACACGATACGGAGGTTGCTCGCCCCTTCGGACGCGGGCTTCAGTAAAACCGCCTGCATGATATCTTGATAAATCATACATCAGGCATGTTCGAAACGATGCTCCTATATGGAACGCCCAAAAAAGACCTCAGGATCGACTTGAATATAACACGAGCCCCCTCCGGCGGAACGGCCATGCCTATCTGCTTACGGACGCTCTCCTTGGATCCAAAGAATTCGTAACTGCGCGGGAATGTCTGAATGCTGGCCCTCTCGCGATTAGTGAGCGCACGAGGCTCTTTCCAATGATAGACGTGCGTACCGCCTCCACCCGAACCAGTGACGGTGTAAGAAGGCTGATCGGGATGCAGCCGACGGTATATCTGACTCATCCGGACGTTTTTCACATTAAGTCGGAGTTTAGGGTCATTGATCGTGCTGTTCCAGGCGTTCTCTCCTGGCTTGATACAGTCAAGACGAGCAACAACCGCAGCTGACTGCCTTGTGAACTCGTTATTCTTCCAATGGGGATCACCTGCGACGATTCCGGCCAATGCCTCGGACACTGACTTATGCTTACCCAAGTGAGAAGGAGCAGGTATCTTATAATCCACCCTTGGTGCGATGTCCTTACGAATGCCAACCAGGATGACACGATGCCGGGTCTGCGGAACTCCATAGTCTTCGAATTTATAATAGTGCGGGTAAACCAAATACCCATCCCCCGCATGACTCAGTTCCTTGATAATCATCGAAAGAGCCGACTCGCCAGAAGCCGTCTTAGAACTCCGCAACCCTCCAACATTTTCGGCGACGAAGAACATAGGTGAATGAGCTTTGAGCGCCTTAACACCATAGGAATACAGCGGGCCGAAATCTCCCGAAGTGCCCTTCTTCTCACCCACCATACTGAAGTCATTGCAGGGGAAGCCGAAAGCCAGCGCTTGAATTTCCGGTAGAGCACCAAATCGGACGTCTATGACGGACTTGTTCAGCACGGTTTCGGGAAGCTTATCTCCCTCGGACTTCAGTACGTTACGGGCATAGGTAAAGCAGCTGTCTCTATCGTAATCCACGGCCCAAGCATGGCCAATACGAACCCCAAGCTCTTCAGCGGCCCGGAAAGCGCCCGTAGCGATTCCTCCAGGGCCGGAGAAAAGTTCACCGAGCTGGATTGTGTCTGGTAATCTAAAAGTGCTCTTAGCCACGGGTATGACGTACCATAGCTCCCCCCAAAATGGCAGCCTAATCTTAGGGCTACTTGGCAGGCTCCACGCCGATCAGCCAACCGACCCAGCAACCTTCCATGTTTGGCTTCAATGTGCGGGCGATGGCCAGTTTGGCCTCGGCCGGATTGGTCTGCCATAGCGCGATACCCTTCCGAATCAGTAAACGCGAAGGCTCGGTGCCAGGCAGGCCGATGCGTCCATCGGAGACCACGAACTTCAGATTATCGATCTTAGCCGCCCACCAACCGGCATTGCGCACGGTACCGGCCGCAAGCTTATCGGCGAGGTAGGACTCCTTTAGCTTCAAATCTTTCAAGCGAATGACCACGCCGAAGTGCAAGGCGGCAGCGAGGCAGTTTTCTTCTATAATTTGCCGTTCAGATGCTTTGGGCATTTCTGACGAATATTCACGGGCAAGGTGATAGCTAGCTAAATTAGGCCCCTATCAAGGCGGCGCGTCATATTAGAAATACAAAGCGCCGGGCCCTCGGGACCTAGCTTGAAGTGGGCGATTTGACAAAAGGCGACGGCACGGCATACCACGGCCTCGCTCCCCGCCCCCATGGATACCCCCGCCGATGACTCCGTCAGCCCCACCTGGTTGCGCCGCTACCGGGAACTCCAGGCCTACGCCCAACGCTTCGGCAACTGCAACCTCCGCCCGGACACCCCGGGCCATGAGTCGCTGGGCTCCTGGGTCGCCGGGATGCGCGCCATGGCCAAGCGCGGCGCCCTCTCGCCGGCCCGCACCGCGCTCCTTAACAAGATCGGCTTCCTCTGGCAACTCAAGGGCAACCACCGAAAGTCCACCACCTTCGATGCCTGGATCAAGGAACTGAGGGCCTACGTGACGGAGCATGGCGACGCCAACGTGACCACCAAGACCCCCGGCCACGCGCCCCTTGGCTCCTGGGTCTCCAGCCAACGTGTTCGGCGGAAGAAAGGCCTGCTCTCGGAAGCCCACATCAAGGCCCTGGACGACCTGGGTTTCGTCTGGGAGTACCAGCACACGAAAGTCCAACAGGGTTGGGTCAAGCGTTACCACGAACTCGAAGCCTACTACCTGCAGCACGGGCATGCCGACATGCCCCGGACGCATCCGCAACGGACCTTGGCGAACTGGGTCTGGATCCAACGTCTCCGCCGGAAAGGACCTTACCTCAACTCCGCCCAGCTGACGGCCGCCCAGGTAGCGCTACTCGACAAGCTGGGCTTCAAATGGGACCCACATGGTGAGAACTGGCAGGAGCACTACCTTAAGCTCAAGGCCTATGGGGACAAAAACGCGCGGAGGTATGACCCCATCGAGGACGGCGCCCTGAGCCGCTGGGCTTCCGCCCAGCGCAAGGCCTACCATCAGGGCGAGCTCGACCCCGAGCGGGTCGATCAGCTCAACGAAATCGCCTTCACCTGGGAGTCTAAGTCCGTCGAGAACAACTGGGCGGATTACTACGCGGAACTGAAGGCCCATCACGCGCAACACGGCGACGCCAACCCTCTCCGGCGCCGATTCCCACGGCTGGGCGCCTGGTGCGTCCTGCAGCGCCAACGTCGCAAAAAAGGCGAGATGCCCCAGCCGCAGATCGACCTCCTCGATCAGCTCGACTTTACCTGGCTCAAGCACGAGATGCAGCCTTGGGAGAAAAGCCTGGCGGACCTGCAAGGCTTCGTCGTCGCCAACGGCCACAGCAACGTACCCCACCACTACGCCGCCAATCCGCGCCTCGGCTTCTTCGTCGTCAACCAACGCAACCAGTATAAGAAGGGACGCCTATCGCCCGAGCGAATCGCGCAGCTAGAGTCCATCGGCTTCAGCTGGAAATCGGCCGGGCGCGACCCCATGCGACCCGTGCGACTCAAGGAACTCGCGGATTACCGCGCACGGTTTGGCCATTGCAACGTGACCTCGAGCTGGCCCGAGAACGCGCCGCTCGGGCGCTGGGTGCGCTATCAACGCAAGCTCCGCGAAGCCGGGGAACTCGAGCCGGCGGACATCAAGGAACTCGACGCCCTCGGCTTCCTGTGGACCAAGCCGGCTAACAGCCGCGGCCGAAAGCCCCAGGGATGATAGGGCTAATGGAGGGACGGGAGGGCCGAAATTCCCAACCATGTGGCAACCAGGGCAACATGGCACGACCCTGCCCTGGACGGTGGCTTTATATTAGTTTCTTGGGAGACAAAGGACGCGGTTGCTGGGCGCCTGGGAACGGGCAGAGTCGATGGCATGAGCACAGTCGACTGGAAAGTGGTAAACGAGCAGCGGCGGGTCTTCGGCCTGGCCTATTTGATCGCGGAACGGGCCCACGCCGGGGATTTCCGCGACCTGCCGGACGGGCGGCCTTATTTCGAGCACGTGAAGGACGTGGCGAACTTCTTCGACGATTGGGAAACCAAGACGGTCGCCATCCTGCACGACGCCATCGAAGACACCCGGGATA
>JACCDP010190685.1_pt1 | contig 22735 bp, 19 predicted proteins | sample 7445841 | NCBI WGS metagenome assembly JACCDP01 (sample SAMN15323441, study PRJNA562643) | freshwater metagenome | isolation source: river surface water | place: USA:Blue River Watershed | collected 2017-08-17
ATGGACTTGTTACTTCGAAAGTTACCTCTGGCAACATCAAAGGTGAGGAAACTCGCCTCAAAATACATCCGAACGGCCACTGCATACAGTGGCTGGAATGCACGTGTAAAAAGAACAGAACAACCGGTCAATTGTGTGAGCACCTTGCGGCATTCATGATATGCATCGATAGAGAAACGCCAACTCTCCTAGCAAATCTAGATGCTAAAATGCCAATGAAGCATCCTGTAGTCGCAAAGAAAAAACTCTCAAAGTCTACAGAAGTCAATGAAAAGAAAGATCGTACTGAAGGAGCCGCCCAGACAATCTTGAGTCACTTGAAAGGAAATATTCAAAGTGTACGACTCCTAGCTAACGGTCCGATGCTTAAAGTTCGACTCGAGATAAAAAATGGAGAATTTACAAACTTCCACCTCGAACTAGATGATGCGGCTCGATTTATACAATCAAACTCGAAACTTAATCTTCTCAGTGAAGAGGTCAAAAATCTCAAAGTATTCAGTGGATTTGTAGTTCGAGGAACTAGAATATATCAGGAAGAAGACGAAAAAATAGTAGCAGAGCGTGTATTTGCTATTCAGCACACTTTAGCTTCCTATAAAAAAGCAAAAGACGGGTTCACATCTACCTCAGTCTTCCCTGAAGCTCATACGATGATCCTTAGAGGGGAGACTCAGGGGCAAGATGGATTGTTTGAATTTATCTCATTAAAGACAGCTCAAAAGTATCAGGGAAAAGAGTTCTTTTTTCAACCGAACAGAGGATATTGGAAGCTTCGAGAAAATGACACAACCCCGAATTGGCTCGATTTGCCTATTAAGAAAACTTTCAGAGATGATGACTCAGCTCGCTTTATCCAAGATAATTTTCGAGAATACCTATCGGAAGGACCTATTTGGCTTGATGAAAGACTTAAAGAGTGTTTCATCGAAAGCACCCCTAAACTTTCAGAAATTCATATTCATCGCTCCGTAGATGGCTGGTTCTATTTAGACCCCTTATACGAGACTAACGGTCAATCTATCTCCATGATTGACTTTCTGGAGCAGTACAGAAAGAAAAAAAGAGACTTCATCAAAAATGGAACAAAGTGGATAAAAATTCCTGATTTCATTAAAGAACAGCCCTGGGAAGTTGATGAAGAAAGCAAGCTTTTAAAGGTTACTTCACTTGGATTAATTCGTTTAAAAGCAGCAGTGGGCGATTTTGATAAATTTGTTGGTAGCAAAAAACTACTCAATCAAATTCGCGATCAGCTAGAGTTCCATCAGGAGGTGGAAATACCAGATCTAAGTCATACAAAACTCACACTCAGAGAGTACCAACAAGTTGGTGTTCAATGGATGTGGTGGTTATATAAGAATAAATTGCACGGTCTTTTAGCAGATGAAATGGGCCTTGGGAAAACCCATCAAGCGATGGGGCTAATGTCTGCGGTACAAAAACAGCAAAATAACTGTTGCTTTCTTGTAGTTGCTCCAACGACAGTTTTAGACCATTGGGAGGACAAAGTTTTACAATTTTGTCCAAATTTAAAAGCAATTAAGCATCATGGACCCAAAAGAAGCCAAAATATTAAAAAGCTCCTCGAAGAAAATAATTTAGTGCTCACGAGCTATGGAGTCCTGCTTCGAGATATCCGCCAAATTTCAGCAATTCAATGGAATGTTGTGGTACTTGACGAAGCTCATTTTGTAAAAAATCAAGATACTGCTACCTATCAAGCCGTATGCAAAATTACGGCTGAGATTCGTCTTTGCCTAACAGGGACACCTATTGAGAATCATCTGGGTGAGTTGAAGAACATCTTTGACTTTCTTGTTCCAGGCTATCTTGGATCAGATGACTACTTCAAAAAGAACTTTGTTCAATCCATTGATCGCAATGGTGAAAATGAAGCAGAGTATACGCTTCAGAAGCTAATACACCCATTTAAATTAAGACGATCTAAAGCAAATGTCTTACAAGATCTTCCTGAAAAAGTCGAAGATATTCGCCACTGTGGGCTTTCCGATGATCAAATTAAGCTTTACAAGGAAATTTTGGACTTAAAAGCAAAACCAATCGTAGAATCTCTAAGAAATGATAGCAATCCTGTACCCTATCTCCACGTATTTGCGATTTTAACGCTTCTAAAACAGATCTGTGATCACCCCCTACTCGTAAGGCCAGGCGCGAGCCATGAAATCGAAAGTGGTAAGTTTGAACTACTTAAAGAACTACTCTCAGAAGCAATAGATAGCGGACATAAAATTGTAATCTATAGTCAGTATGTTGAAATGATCAAAATAATCAGTAGCTATTTGAACTCTCAAAAAATAAAGCATGCTGTACTAACTGGCCAAAGTAAGAACCGCGGAAAAATTGTTGAATCGTTTCAAACTGATCCCAGTTGCAAAGTGTTCGTGGGCTCTCTGCTGGCTGGTGGCATAGGCATCGACTTAACTGCGGCATCCGTAGTCATCCATTACGATCGCTGGTGGAATGCTAGCAAAGAAAATCAAGCGACAGATCGAGTTTATAGGATTGGTCAAAATAAAAATGTACAAGTACTCAAACTCGTTACTCGTGGTACTCTTGAAGAAAAAATAGACGCGTTAATCGCGTCTAAAAAAGAGCTATTTGAAAAATTTATGGATCGGGATGAAGAGCTTTTTAAATCATTTACCAGAAGCCAACTAATCGAGCTATTGCAGTGAATGGTTGAAAATCTCACTCCCTGATTTTAGTCAAAAAGTCCCTAATCCTAAATCGAACTATTTCTCGCCCTATAACCTCCATTGACTCTGCTAGGGGAGGTGAATCCTTTCTACCAGTGACAATCATTCTAATTGTCATGAAATAGTCTTTAGGCTTCCATCCTATAGCAGCACGATGATTATTCATAAGATCATGTATAGCTTTAGAGTTCCACTCATACAACTCATCTAAAAGTTCAAGAAAACTGCTCAGTATCGCAACAACTTCACTTTTTTCTCGCCCTTGTGGCAAGACAGACACGTGAGAGTAGTCCAATGCACCATTGAAGAAAAAATAGTTATTATCAACAAACTGCTCAAATCGTGACATTCTTTCCAAAACAAGTGGCTTCAATTGACGAAGATATTCATCGGAAAAAACTTCACTCCTCAGGTGTCTGACAAAATCTTCTTCGTCCATTCTATGCATGTAGTGCTGATTAAGCCAAGTTAATTTAACCAAGTCAAAAACTGGCCCACCCAACGAAATACGCTTCAGGTCGAAAACCTCGATCATTTCATTCAACTGAAAGATCTCTCTATCTTCCCCATAGCTCCAACCCATCAGCCCAAGAAAATTTAATAACGCTTCGGGCAAAAAACCCGCACGGCGATAGTAGGTCAACGAGACAGGATTTTTCCGTTTAGAAATCTTAGACCTATCCGCATTTCTTAAGAGTGGTAAATGACAGAACACTGGCGCGTTCCAACCAAATGCCTGATATAGCAACACATGCTTTGGTGTAGAACTAATCCATTCTTCCGCACGAATTACGTGACTGATTTTCATCAAATGGTCATCGACAACGTTAGCTAAATGGTAAGTTGGAAAACCATCCGTTTTAAGCAAAACTTGATCATCGATTCTTTCATTTTCAAATTCAAGTTCACCACGAAGGTGATCTACAAATTTCGTTTGACCATCGCGAGGCACCTTAAGTCTAACTACATAAGGAATGCCACTTGCCAACTTAGAAGTAACTTCCTGATTAGATAACTCGCGACAATTCCCATCATATCGTGTCGTCAAACCCTGAGATTTCTGTTCTTCCCTCAAAGCATCAAGCCGAGCACTCGTGCAGAAGCAATAATATGCAGTTCCGTTTTGGATAAGAGTATCACAGTGATCCCGATAAAGAGGAAGACGCTCTGACTGGCGGTATGGTCCGTGGGGACCGCCACAGTCAGGACCTTCATCCCAATCTAGACCCAGCCACTTCAGTGTTTTCAAAATTTGTTCTTCACTGGATGCCTTAGCCCTCGTTTGATCTGTGTCTTCGATTCGCAGAATAAACTTTCCACCATGCTTTTTTGCGAAAACATAGTTAAACAGCGCTGTATAGGCAGTTCCTACATGTGGGTCCCCAGTGGGCGAAGGCGCAATCCGGACTCGTATTTCCGATATCATAGTTTTTCCTTCAGTCATTCTTGAATTTCGATCAGAGATTCTTTATACAGTGAGTTTCCCTGTGAAGGGTTTAGAAATTAACTCAAGCCAGCATAATCCCCTGATGTGAAGTCATTTAGTGTTTTCAGGGAAGTTAGATCTGAAGCTCCTGGCAGTCAGATACCAATCCGACTAGCCTGAGAGTTGCCTTGAATATGAGTGTTATAAATGGGGGAGCCCGACTCTGCAACTCCTGTTTAACCAGCTATCACCTTGATTACCTTGAAAATTGTGGCGGTATTAGATGGAAGAAGAAACAGTCCGACCTACGAAGCGCGAACGTTATGGCCGTCTTTTTATCAACGATGTTGATAAAATTGATTGCGCCATCTTTGACCCATCTATCGGTGTAGTTGGACAGTCCTGGTATGTTGACATAACAGTCTCAGGTAAACTCGATGATAACGGGTTCGTTTATGATTTCAGTCATTTAAAGAAACTTGTGAAGCAGGTCCTCAAAGGTTCATTGGATCATGCACTTATCATTCCCGTTCAATCAAAACTTGTACACTATCAGGAAACTGATAGAGGCGAACTCTGGAAGCTGCAAGCGAAGAGTAGGCTGACAGGTGTTAACTCGGAATGGTCCTATTTATGCCCTAAAGGCGCTGTTTACCCAATTAGATCGGTGCAAGTAACAAGAGAAATTGTGGAGCAAGAATGCTCTCGTCTTGTGCGCCACAGACTACCGGAAGATGTTTTATCAGTAGAAATTCACCTGAGGAAAGAAGACGTCCTAAGTGGGCAGTCATTCTTTCGTTATAGTCACGGCATTACCAGCCACGAAGGTCTTTGTCAGAGGTTATTCCATGGCCATCGTAGCTTGATAGAGGTTTTCGTCGCCGATGAGCGTCGTCATGACTTAGAACAGTGGTTAGCACACGAAGTTTTAGGATCCATCGTCCACATTGCATCTATGTCGCAAGTTATAGATCCGCCGGAAAACTTGAAGCCCGGTATCCGCCCCGATTTCACTGCACCCTTAACTTTGTCGTATCGTGGCAGTATGGGACTTTTTGAAGCTAAAGTCCCAGCAAACAGGGTGTTTCTGGTCGAAGAAGAGACGAGTGTTGAATCTCTTTGTCAGGAACTTGCTCAATTAATAGCTAATGAAGGCGTGGAAATTGGCGCGCCCATAAGAGTGCGCTGTTACGAAGGTATTGGAAAAGGGGCTATTGCAGAAATTTAGGCCGCTAAGCATATTTATTTTCTATTATAATAATTACGAACCATCTGAGCCCAAGCTTCCACAAATAGATGCTTGTGCTCAGATAAAAACGACTCGGGGTGGAATTGCACACCCCACGCTAAAAAAGAATGCCTTTCACCTCCTATCACCAGTCCCTGCACTTCTCCTTCCTCGTTTTCTGCCCAGATCAGGCCTTCAGCAAGTGAGCTTCTATCGATAACAAGTGAATTATATTGAGTAGCTTTAAAAGTTTTAGGATATCGGGGTAAGTCAGGCAGAAATTGAGTCACAACAACTGAATTTGCAAGACCATGAAAAGGTTGCTTTGCAGGAATAATATGCCCCCCAGCCACAACTCCAAGACATTGATGCCCTAAACAAATCCCTAATATTGGTATTTTGCCCAACGATCTACTTATCAATGACATTGTGCTAGGCAAATTATCCGGTCGATGCGGCCCAGGGGAAATAATAAGAGGCATATTGCACACCCAATCCTCCCCCATTTTGTCCAGATTATCAGATGCAATATAAACCAATTCAAAAGAGCTGTCAGAAAATAGGCAGTCTATAAGGTTAAAACTGAAACTGTCATAATGATCTAGGTAGCAAACCTTCATGGGTACTTTCTGGATATGCTGGGATTCATGAGCAAATCGTCTTCTGTCACTCTCATTAGAAATAATTTTCCAATGGTGACGCTTGCCATTTGTATGCTCTTTTCACCACACATTTTTGCTGAAAGCAACTTAACCAAAGCATCAAACAACTATCTAAGTCAAATTAACCAATATATACTGGGAGATACTTATGAATCTTCAGGCTCTTTCGGCTTAAAATTTGGGATGTCCTATTTCAAAACGGGACTTAAAGATTCCAGCCTTCTTACTAAAGACGAAGCTTACTCTCTGAACTTGACATCCCGACAAGAAGTCCTCGCACCCCAATCATTTACAAGAGTGTCAATCACTAAAGGAACATTTCTTCCTCTAGACTTTGGAGCCATGGCTTCCGTTTCAAATGACACGACAAAGGCAGCGCAATGGGGAGCACATGTCCAATGGACAGTTTATGAAAGATTTAAAATCCCAACAGTTGCTATCCGAGTTTCAAGAACCGAAACCACCGGCCTGACTGATATAGAATCACTACGCTCCGATCAAATTGAAATTGGTACAAGTTATGCGCCCATCCCCTACTGCACAATTAGCGCGTCCTTTGGTAGACAGTGGAACGAGTGGAAATTGCTACTAACTGACTACATTGAGAAGAAGGTTGAATCCACTTCTCCTGAGCCAAAAAATTTTGTAAATATCGGAATGAAAATTCAACCGTTCACGCCGTTTATAAATCTATCTCTCGAGAGAACAGTATCTGGAGAACGTTCTCAAGCAGAGCTGCTCAAATTAACTTTTTTGCTCTAAAATGCGATCCAAATGAAAAATAATTTTTTCACACGTGAGTAAAGATCCACTTTCATCTGGAAAAGAACTCGCAAAAGCCTCAGATCGATCCATCAAAAAAGTAACTTCCTTGATGAAATTATCATAGTTAAGGTCGCACTCCCTCAAAACCCTCGCTATGCCTTTTTTCTCAAAGGACAGAGCATTATCCACCTGATCACCGCGACTCGCAATTTCGAGAGGAATAAGAAGCATTGGCTTTTTCAAAACTCGTAATTCAAAAATTGAATTTGCGCCAGATCTTGACACAACAGCATCGGCCAATGCAAAAACGTCTGCCAAACCGTCAGTTAAAAACTCAAATGATCTATAGCGAGGATGTTTAAAAGTCAGTAACTTCCCTCTTCCTGTAAGATGAACAATTTGGTATCGCTCTACCAAGTAGGGTAAAGCTTCATTCAAGGCATTGTTTATACGCTCAGCTCCAGAGCTCCCACCCATTACTAGAAGAGTTTTTACTCCTTGCTCGTCAAATCCACAAATGAGTCGTCCCCTATCCTTTTCCCCCTTTAAAAGCTCAGCTCTAACAGGTATTCCTACTTCGACCGCGTCATGAGGTTTCAAAAATTTAATAGTTTCAGGAAAAGCACAGAATATTAGTCTACATATTGGCTTCATCAACTTATTAGCAAGACCTGGAGTCAAGTCAGACTCATGACTTACTACTGGTATCCGCAAAAACCATGCTGCATATGCAACAGGGACAGAGACAAACCCTCCCTTACTGAACACTAGCTGAGCATTGGTTCTCCTCAAAAGATATAATGATTGGAAAAATCCAAAAACTATTCTGAATACATCTAAAAAGTTTTCAAATGAAAAGTACCTTCTAAGCTTCCCCGTTTGAATCTCGTAAAAAACAAGATTATTTTCTATCGCGATATCCTTTTCAATGCCCTTACCACCGATATAGATGCACTCCCAACCTTTATTACGATAATAAGGTAACATTGCTATGTGAGGCATTACATGACCAGCAGTACCGCCCCCAGTCAAAACGATTCGCATCACTAAAATCTCCTTCTAAATTTTGCTTAGAGATGGAACTTGCAAAAGCAAGGGATAGAACTCGTCCAGGGCCCTAGCCATAAGACGCCTGTCTAGTACCACGAACCGAAATTTACTAAATTTCGCTCTTAAGTAGGCATCGATATCGATATCAAGTGGACTTAGAATATAGACTTGTAATGTTCCATCTTCATCTTGGCTAGGAATTAGGAACTGAAAGCGCTGAGAATCAGAAAAACTCACCAAACCTAAACAGCTGCTATCAAAATCAGAAATATCGAAACTATAAATCCTATCAAGCTTAAAAATGTCAGCTATTGCATCCGCCAGAGCTTGATCTGACATTATATGGGTTTCCAGAATTGCTAAATAGCTATTAACCTTCCACTTTTGCGAAAAGTGTTCTAAGACTCGAACATTTGTATCAGTCAAGTAACCATGTCGTTCCAATGCCTTTAGCAGCTCCACGCAAATTCCTTTATTGACTATTCTTATTCATTTCTATCCAAAAGCGTTCGTTATCTTTACTCGAAATTCTTATTTCACCGTTATTTTTCATTTCGAGAACCAACTCATGCAATCCAAAAATAAAAAAACTATACCAGTGAAATGTCACTTTCCAATTCCATCCGTACTCATTGAAACGATTACCTTCCAATTTCCAATATCTAAAAGAGTCATTAAATTCAATTTTTAACTTTTTTTCGTCAAATTTATATTCATTTATGAATGATAGCCATTGAGATGGGAATCTAAAATCAATAAAACATCGAACATCCTCCATCTTAAATGGAATCTTGAATCCCTTTACTCTAATAAAATCATCCTGGGTAATTTCAAGATCCGAAAAAATATGAGAATTAATTTTATTGAAAGAGAATGTCTTATTCAAATCAGAAAATGAAACCTGAAAAACTGTTTGACCTAACGGAGAGTAACTTTCGAGAACTAAATCCCTGTTCTTAGACACTTGCCAGTCAAAATCTAAATATTCGGCGGAATAATAAAATTCCGGCAGCCTAAGTGAGTTCGATCCATCTTTTTCAACACACACGGAAAAGTACTTCGTAAGAAATATAGGCAGTTCAGGTTTCTTGTATGCAGATCTTGTTACACAAGAAGAATTAAAAAAAGATAGTAAAAAAACACTAATTGTTAGACTTAACTCTATCAAATTTTGCTTTGATCCGCTCCAGATCCTTGTCCTCACCCTTGCCATTTGCAGCCTTTTCTAAATATTTTAGAGCTTCATCGCTTCTATCTAGCTCGAGCAAAGTATCGGCAATATGCTCAAGGATAACCGCCTCATTTCCTGCGAGCTCATTTGCCTTTTTCAAAACTTCAAGTGCCTTTTCGTACTCGCCCTTTTGATAATACACCCAACCAAGTGAGTCCATATAATAACCGTCATCTGGCTTTATCTCTAGAGCTCTCAGGATATACTGCTCTGCCTCCAAGAGATTTATCCCTTTTTCAGCGTAAATGTATCCAATATAATTTAAAGCGGCTGCATTTTTAGGATTTATTTTAATTAGCTGTTTCAAAGTCTTTATACAGTCATCAATTGATCCCATTTTTTCCAAAGAAATAGCTTTAAGAAACAAAAAATCGCTTCTCTCAGGATACTTTTTATAACCATCCTCTAATATTGCAAGTGCTTCTGCAAATCTTCTTTCTCCATTTAGAAGATTGCCAAGAATTGGATAGAAATCGATTGCTCGCTCTGCCCCACTATTTACAACCTCCTTACTCTCATCGATCGCTTTTGAAATCTCACCTCTCTGCCTTAGAATTTCAATCACCCTATACCGAGCTAACGAATACAGCTCCGCACTTGGATCCAAGCTCCGGTAAGTAGCTAGCGCTCTATCAAATTGCCTAGTTCTCTCCTGACCTAAGCCAGACATATACACAATTCTTTCGGACTGTGAATAAATCTGAGCAAGATCATCCAATTGGGCTGAAGCCTCATCGAATCTCTGAGCATCCCACAAACAAAAAGCTCGCATTAAGCTTATTCCTGAGACTTTCTTACCAAGCCTCTTTTCGGTAGATTCAAACCGTTTAAGCGTTTCCGCAGTGGAACCCAAAATATTGTAAATTCCGGCGATTTTTATAATTAACTCGTCATTTGTGGGATCAAGAGAAAGCATTTCATCGTAGAGACTAGCTGCTCTCTTAAAATCACCTAGATATTCAGAAATCGCAGCATATAAATGGACTTTTTCTGGATCCAATGCGTTTAATTCATAAGCCTTTCTTGCGGACTCTAATGCCCTTTTAGTCTGATTTGAAAGAAGCTGAAGTCTCGATAACTCCATCCAGCCGTCTGCCATATCTGGGCTGACCTTCAGCATTTTCTCGGCGAATGAAATCGCCTCTCTATATTTTTTCTGACTTTGAAGAATCTGAATTATATACACAAACGACTCAATATTCTGAGGATCAATCTCTAGAGATTTTTTAAGGTGTAAAATCGCTTTTTCTGAATCACCTGTAGCCGAGAGTAATTTTCCATACAAGGTTTGGATGGAAGGATTTTGTGGGTATAAAAGTACCATTTTTCTGGAGAGAGTTAATGCCTGATCCAAGTCATCGTTCGCATTCATTTCAATAAATTTAGCCGCCAGAAACGGATTTGGATCAAGATTATAAGCGTTTTCAAACAGCCTTCTAGCTTTACCATAGTTCCTACTAAGAGCTTCGTATTCACCTACCAGATAGTAATACGAAGCATTGGATTTTCGCTTAGCTGGAGACCACAGCTCCAAGGGAACCTTTTCTTCCAAAGGAGATACTGTCTGTGAGGCCTCAGGCTCCTTAACCTGATTTTTTGCAGAATACGTAGAAGTGCAACCAATATCGAGAAGAAGACTGCACACAAATATTATGACGCGTCTAAACCAGAGGCTCATTGCAATCTCTCTACTTGGGGGAATAGTTTCAACTTATGGCTAATGGACATATTATAGCGCCAATCACTTAGCCTGCCACCAAATTTTATTTATCAATTCAAGCATTAAGTCAAAGAATCGGTTCAAACTGGACCCAAGTTGAAACCAAACGTATACGAGCTGCAGTCAGATTCAGAAATATCTTCTTTCTGATCATAATAAATTTGCACGAGGGACAACCCTTCTGGGGGAGCTGTACGCCCAGCTAGAGTTCTATTTTTAAGGAGAATTAGCTCGTTGACAGACTCCACTGTCCGCTTACCGGCACCAACCTCTACCAAAGTACCAACTAAATTCCGAACCATTTGTTTCAAGAAACCTTCACCCAACACAAAGAACTCAATGAGGTTCTTGTGTTCTTTCCAGCGAACATCAATTATTTTTCTCTCAAAAGTAGACACCGAACTGTCCGATGCACAAAATGATTTGAAATTATGACTACCGATGAGGTACTGCGAAGCTTCAACCATTGGAGCAATCGAAAGCTTTGCAGGAAGATGCCACACATACGGCCGAACAAAGGGACTGAGGCTATCACCTGACCAAATACGATAACGATATAATTTTGCTTTAGCTGAATAAATCGGGTGGAAATCGGAAGATACGCTCTCTAATACATGAACTGCCACAGACTTTGGAATCAGAGCGTTAAGTGAGCGCCTAAATTTCAAAACATCCTTAATTTTTTTATCAGTCTTGAATATCGCAACTTGATGCTCTGCATGTACTCCCGTGTCAGTCCTAGAAGCACCTATTATTCGAGTTTTTTTCCTTAAGAGAATTCCAAGTCCACGTTCAATGTGATCTTGCACCGATTCTCCCGAAGGTTGACTCTGCCATCCACAGAAATCACTGCCTATATAAGCTAATTCCAGCTTATAAATTAACTTCTCTTGAGAACTTTCGTTATCTAAGTGACTCAAAATTAAATGCAATGCCGTAAGTCTTTCTATCGAAATTTCCCATTTTTTTCGTTTGTGTCTTTGAAACTTCTAAGAATGGGCTGATATAGGTCTTGTCAATCCCAAGTGCTTTCAGTGCATAATCCGAGCGCGGTTCGATTCCATTTAGCGAGATAGAAATAGATGCGCCCGTGACTGCACCAGTATTCCATCCTTTATGAAGGTAGCTTTCACTCCCTGCATCGTTTACATTTCCCGAAAGCTTCGGCTTTAAAACTTCCTCTAAAAAAATCCTTTCTAAACCAACCCATCCACGCAGAACGACTCTTCGACTCTTAAAAGGGCTAAAAGCTAACTCTGAACGGATTTGTAGTGGGATCATTGTCAGCTCAAGACTTTGATTCTGATCTAGCGCAAGGTCGGGAGGTAAATCGCCAGGTGTAGGAAATGTGACATTTTGTGAGGACTTGAGAGGATGGCCATCCGCTTTACCGTAAGAAATCTTGGCAAAAAAGCCAATGTCTACCAAGTAACTAAAGACGTAGTACCCAGCTTCTAAGGAAGCTAGATTAGGCTTAGATCCATAAAGATAGTCGAAATGATTTGTGTCACCTAATTGATTAATCTTAGAGAGACCAAATCCAAAATAAGCCCCTGGACGCCTTAAACTATCGATGTATCCTGGCTCTAGCTCTTTCTCTTTAGTCTGACTTCCATTTTGAATTTTTCCGTTTGTTGTAGGAGAACTACTCAGCTGATTTTCGACTGTAGCTGCTGAAAGTCTTGAGTTAATCAAAACCAGACAACTTAGCATCAATAGTTTACATCTCACGATTGAGTCTCCAGATTTCTTGATTCCAAACAGTCACGAATCCAAATGTGTCTGACTACCACTTTCGAAGATGTCATCGTCATCAACCAATTTAGTCCATCCTAACAGCCATTCGATTGGACCACTAGCTGCATATCCAAAAAAGAGCAGGAATCCGAAAATCTCTGGATGTGCTGCGACTAGGGCGACTAATGCGACTCCCATTACAAGCAATCTAAATGGTTTTACGCCTTTAAAGTTAATCGTCTTGTGAGATCTGTAGGGAATGTTGGTAACCATTGCCATTGCAAGTAAAAATCCAGAAACTGCAAAGTACGTAGTTCGGAATGCATTATCTTTCAGAGTTCGATCTATCCAGACTAAGACTTGGAAATCGTCAGATTTAGCCTCAAAGCCCGCCCATAAGGCCACGAAGCAGGCAACAACACCCGCTGCCATAGGTATAGGCAAACCGGTAAAATCACCAGAAGCCTTTCCTATTGAGCTTTGTACGTTGAATCTAGCTAATCGCAAGGCTCCACAAGCTAGGAAAATAAAACAAATTATCCAGCCGAGCCTCCCAAGCTCGTTCAGTCCAGCCTGATACATGAGAAGGGATGGGGCTAAGCCGAAAGAGACAAGGTCACACAAAGAATCGTATTGCACACCAAACTCACTAGTGCTCTTTGTCATTCTCGCCACTCGGCCATCAAGAACATCAAAAATAGCAGCCAATAGAATTGCTGCTGATGCCCAAAGAAAGCTGCCTTGCAAACTCTTAACAATCGAAAAAAATCCAAAAAACAGGTTCCCAGTCGTAATTAAGTTAGGGAGAATATATATCGCACCACCCAATTTTTTCTTGGGTACGAGGACTGTCACATCTGGATGGCGACTGAGGAGTCTAGCTTTCCTGAACGCAGTTAGTCCTTGCTGAATCGCTTTCATGCCTTTTCGTCTTTGTCTAATCGCCATACTTTCTACCTCGACAAGTTTCAACTCAACATTGACTAATGGAACGATTCTAAAACCGATTCCTCTACGCTATGACTTTTTCTTCTGGTGCTGACTTTTTCAAATATATCGGAAGCAACTCTTTACTGAATCCTAAATCTTGAATGGAGCAACTTAACATTCCACTTAGTACAGCTTTTGATTCTGAATGAAGGGAATGAGAAATCCATGTAAGATGGAGAAGTTTTTTTTCTAAAGCAGTTTGCAATTTTGAGAATTCTTGAAAAAAATGTATTGTACGGACTTCCTGAATACAACCTTTTTTTACAAAGTCGCCTTCGACTGATCGCTCTTCAAGGCACCATTCGTTTTCGGAGCGCATGAGACCGCACACGATTCCAGATGTTAATTTTTGAATGTAATAAGCTGAGGAGGCTGTACTAGGCAATATCGCCACTTCGTTGATCTGTAATATCTTCTCAAAATATCTGTAGAAAGATGAGACTCCTTCAACAGCAACTCCAGGCATACCTAAGGCCAAACCTTGACCAAATGCCAAACCTATTTTTATTCCTGTGAATGATCCTGGCCCTCTACCCACAACTACTTTTTTCAACTCATTTAAATTGACCTTATTTCTCGACAGAAGACTAGAACACAACTCGGGTAGCCTTGCAGCAGCATCCTGTGGCTTCTCGTACCAAGCAGCCTCAATAATATCGCCTGACTGATCCGCAAGTCCAAGCAGCAATCCTACTAAACTTGTATCTAAAACAAGGACTGACAATCCGAACTCCCTAAAACATTGATGAGAGGCCTCTCACCATGGAAGCCCAGAATCGACCGACATCATTGTACGTCGCTATAACAAAAAGAGCGAGAACCATGACAAAACCTATTTTTTGATAGTTCTCTATGGCAACTTCAGGGACTGGCTTCCTTAAACCAGCTTCTGCCAAAATCAAAACTATCTGGCCGCCATCTAAAATAGGAATTGGAATTAGATTTAATAGTGCCAAATTGATACTAATAAGTGCCAGAGCGCTAAAGAAGGCTTGCCAGCCTATTCGAACTGAATCAGACGCAACTTTTGCTATGGCTATTGGCCCACCCAAAGTTGTTAATGGCATCTCTCCAGTAAACAAGCCAGCGATCGCTCGCCCAATACTCCTCGTCATATCCCAGGTTTCACCAAAACCAAAAATAAGAGCACTCAATGGATTTTTTTGCTGTTCTAAAATCCAGTCCGGCTGTTCTAAAGCACCCCAAAAATTTACAGGTAGAGTGTATTGGATAACTTTTCCTTCAGCTTTTTGTACTTCTACAGCTTTCAAGCTGATAGTTACTTCAACGAGCTTATCATTTCGCAGGACAAGTAGAAGAGCCGTCGGAGCTGATTGACTAGCCAAAATATTACTCAACTCAAACGCGTTTCCTATTTTCTTCTCATCCCACTGTTGGAGAATATCACCCTTTAGCAATCCTTCGACCGGAGCTTCTGCTCCAAATATAGTCAATTCAGCGCTCGTGATACCAAATTGGTCAACAAAATTTCCCGCTTCAAGTTTCCAATCTGAAGGCATTGTCATCTGAATTATCCGTTCTTCCACAGGCTTATCAACAGACACAATTTTTCCAGGCTCATCTGGCACGAAAGAACGGTAGTACAATGTAACTATATTGGCTTGATCTGCCTTATGCTCATAACTTACTTGGTTAAAAAACCGAAGAACCTGCTGCCAATACTTTAGTTCATAAGTCTTGCCATTCCATTCAGCCCTCAGAAATCGATCACCCGTTCTCATGCCTGCTCGAGACAACATTCCATCTTTTTTAACGACAGCGATTACTGATGGAATCATCACGCGAGATATCCCAATCCGCCCTCTTTGACCAGGAAGATCTTCATCCTTAACAGAATCTGGAACAACCGCCAAATTAAGCGGAGCGCTATCACGCTCGAGAGAAAACTGAAGAGGTTTACGAGGTGAGTCGCCAATCATCCTCTGAATGTCTTTCCAACTCTTAACAGCAGAGCCATCGATGGCAAGTACCTTATCGCCTAGCCTTATCCCTGCAATCTCTGCAGGACTATTCGGCAGAACCTCCCCTATAATTGGTGGCGGCTGCTGAATTCCGTGCATAATCATGAGTGAAAAAACTACAATTGCAAGAATTAGATTTGCCAGTGGACCTGCAGCAATAGTTGCGAGACGAGCTTTTTTACTAGCACGAAAAAATTCCCTACCTTTTATACTTTCGGGCACTTCCTCAGACGGGACTGTGCCGTAAAACTTAACAAAACCACCTAGGGGTATAATGCTAAGTCGATATTCAGTCTCGCCCTTGCGCATGCCGAATATAACTGGCCCAAAGCCAATTGAAAAAACTTCGACCGGTATTCCAAACAGCTTACCAACAATAAAATGACCAGCCTCATGAACGACAACCAGTATCCCTAATAATAAAACAACTGCAATAATGGGATGGGAAAGCATTTCCATTTTCTAACTCCTTAAGGGCTAGAGCCTGGGTCCAAAAGAAGCATCCCGCACACTAGACGCCAAATTGATACAGTATAAGCCAGATCACGGGTGCTGCAAAGAGCAATCCGTCGACTCGATCAAGAAACCCACCATGACCAGGAAACATTTTTCCTGAGTCTTTAACACCAGCAAACCTCTTAAACGCCGACTCTGTCAGATCACCCATTTGCCCTAAAATACCCCCGAAGATCCCACACAAAATGACAGGCAGCCAGTCGGCAAAATTATCATGAAATGTCAACTTTACAACACATGCAGCAAAAACACTCGCAATGATACCACCGTAAGATCCTTCCCAAGTTTTGTTTGGTGAAAGTTTAGGGGCTAATTTTACCTTACCGAACTTTCTTCCGGTGAAGTAAGCACCGGTATCCCCAGCCCAAACAATAGCGCACATAAAGTAAATATATCTTAAGTCAATTTGAAGTTGGTACAGATACCAGATTGCAATCCAGGGGAACAATCCATAGACAAGACCAAGCACAAGACCTGCTGAATATCCAAACGACATATCAATATCGTCAGCGATAAAAATACCCATAGCGAGTACGGACAAGACCCCCACAACCACGACAGAAAGTCCAGAACCTTGCCAGCCAATTATCCCCCAGTACAAAGCACCCGCAAGTCCCGCTGTGCACGTTTTGAGCCAACGAGGCTCTAGCAAAGCTTTGTTTTTGGATAAGTGCGAGGATACACCTGCGAGGATCAGCGAGAGGCTTTCCCAGGTAGCTACGATCACAAGAATCGTAAAAAAGACCTTCATGAGCTCTGGACTAGCAAACCAAAAAAGAAGAAAGAGTAAACTGAGTGCAATAATTGCCGTATAGACTCTTGTTCTTAACATCTAAAAATCCCATCTAGAGGATATTTTGCATCTAATCGAATAAGGAACACCTTGAGTAAAGGGCTGTGACCTTCCTTCGACATTCTACTTCAAGGACGTAACACCAATATCACCAAATCTGCGTTCCCTCGACGCAAAGTCCTCTAGTGCTTTATTCAAGTCATTTGCAGTGAAATCAGGCCACGGTGTTTTAGTAAAATAGAACTCCGTGTAGGCGCACTCCCAAAGAAGAAAATTAGATAATCGATGCTCACCACTCGTGCGTATCAGAAAATCAGGATCTGGCAAGGCTCTAGTACTGAGATAGGCCTTTACAGTGTCTGGACCGATATCATTGATGCCTATTAGCCCTGCAACAACATCTCTAGCGATTCGTTGAGTCGCACAAACTATGTCATTCTTGGAGCTATAGCTCAATGCAAGCACAAGCTGAAGGCCTGTATTAATTCTGGTCTTACCCTCCGCAAAAGATAGCCATTCTTGACAATCTAACGGAAGTTTTTCGATTGCCCCGATGCTCGATAGCCTCACCCCGTTCTTGTGAAGTTCATCGACTTGCTCTTTGAGATAGGACACCAATAGAGAGAACAGCCCATTAACCTCGTCTTCTGGACGCTGCCAATTTTCTTCACTGAAGGCATAAAGTGTTAATACCTTAACACCCTTATTACCGGCCAATTCAACTACTTCACGAACTCTCTGAGCCCCACGCTGATGCCCAAATATACGAGGCTCTCCCCTGTGCTTTGCCCAGCGGCCGTTTCCATCCATGATGATGGCGACGTGGTGAGGAACTTTTTCAATAATTGTGGCATTCATATTCGTCGAAATGACCCTATCTGGTGTCGTTCTACCAAGCAACTTTTCTTAATGCCTGGAATGTGTTAATCGACAAAGTCACGGAAAGACTTCCATTACCACAATTTCCAAACTTTCCCAACCAGAGATGCTGTAAATTCCAGGAAAGGAAGCGCTTTGTCACCTAAGTCAAGATCTCGTTGCCCTGGTCGTCTCATTATGGCTGCTAATTCTCTGGGATCGCCAGACGATATCCCATCTCGATCAATTGAAGCAGTAAAATCAGCAGACCTACTTATTTTTGAGGAAGACAAGGGGGCAAGGAAAGTTCTCAAGGCTGCTGCGGTTACCAAAGAATATCTCAGACTTTCGGAGCATCAAGAGTCCGAAACCTTAAAGGCATTCCGAAACGCCTTGGAAGATGGAAAAGTCGTCGTCTATATGAGCGATCAAGGCACACCTACAGTTGCAGATCCAGGAAGAGTACTTCTTGAAATCGCTTACGAAATGAAAGCGGACGTCCGTGCGATAGCTGGTCCAAGTTCGATAACGACAGCCCTTTCCGTATGCCCTTTTCTTGAATCAGGCTATCTTTACCTTGGATTTCTGTCACGAGATTCTAAGGAACGAAAGTTACAGGTTGAAAAAATCAAAAACAGTTCCTTCCCCGTGGTGCTTTTAGAAACCCCATACAGAAAAAAGCAGCTTCTTCATGCCTTACATGAAACTCTGGAAGACGATCGCAAAGTATTGTTAGCAGAAGATATCGCTGGACAAAATGAACGATTTTTAATTGGAACAGCCTTCGAGCATTTGCAAGCAGATCAGGGTAAATTCAATTTTGTATTGATTGTTTCGCCTCAGGAGCGGCCTTCTGATCGGATATTTTTAGATCGTCCGTTCCAATCTGATAGAAAGGAGCATGCATTACATAAGGCCAGCAAGTCTGGGCCGCGACAACGAAAGTTGCGACAATCGGAACTGCCAAAAGGATCCCCAAAACGCCCATCAAGGTTCCGAAACAATAAACCGAAGCAATAACAACTATAGGGTGCAGTCCAGCTCTGTCTCCAATAATTCTGGGTGTCACTATTACACCATCAATCGATTGGACAACAGCAATTACCCCCATGACAGCAACAAACATTGCCCCCCCCAACCCACTCGATAGTACCACAATTCCGCAAAGTATCAGAGCGACCAAAACATCTAGATACGGAATAATGCGACAAACTCCAGCAACTGCTCCGATCGCCAAACCCGAGGGAACACCTATAAGAGAAAAACCAGCCATATAAAATACGCTCAAAACGAGAGCTACTAAAAATTGTCCTTTTACAACAGCACGAAGCACTCGATCTACTTTTTGTGCAAAAATACCGATTATAGGAGATACATCTGCAGGAATCCATCTGGTTACAGCCCCAAAGACTTTTTCCCGTTCACCCAACAGCATGTATGTGAATAAAGGAAACATCAGAATATTGAAAACCATGTCTATAATAAATGAAGTTTGCGAAAATATATCAAGAACTGACGCTCTTGTTGGTACCGCACCCTCAAGTAGATTCAAACGACGAAACCCCGACTCAATGGTTTCATCAGATATAATCTTTGTCTTCTTAACCCAAAGAAGTAAGGGGGTCAAAGAGCGTTCTAGATATGACAAGGCCTCAGGAAGTCGAGAAAATATATCTATCACTTCGTCGTATATGATGGGAAAGATAAAGAAAGCAGTTATAGAGACAGTAAAAGCAACAACTCCAATAAGCATACCAACAAGGACTTTTCTCCTAAGACTTAGTCGATCAGCTAACCACGATATTAAAGGGTCGAAAATATAGGCAACAATTCCACTCATAACTAAAGAAACTAGAATAGGTCGATAGATCCTAGCAAGAAAAAGAATAACGAATAACCCGATTAAACCGACAATAGTCAGTCTTTTGAAGCTGCGCCATTCTATATCCTCTTTTGGGGAAACAGTCATTTTCCTGCTTTCTTCAAAGACACAAATAGAATTATGGAGAAGTGGCAATCACTATTCGATCCGAACCATTCAAGTCTTTTTGAAGATTTACATAGGTCCAGCTGTTGTCTTTCAATATTTTGATTATACCAGATGCCTGTGCATGGCCTATTTCAAGGAAAATTTTTCCTCCAGATTTCAGATACTTTTTTCCCACCTGAGCAAAGTGATGATAAAACTTGTATCCATCATCTCCAGAAAAAAGAGCCAAGTGAGGCTCGAAGTCAATTACAGAGGATTCTAAATGATCTTTCTCAGCAATTGATATGTAGGGTGGATTCGAAACGATAAAATCAAACTTACGTTCAAACTTTTGTTCTAAAGCCAAATCAAAAGCATCAACACATTGAAAGTCGATACTTACACCATTTCTTTCTGCGTTAAGTTTAGCAACATTTATTGCATTCGGCGAAATATCCCAAGCCGTAATGTCAATTGACGGTCTAAGCTTTTTTATTGTTATCGCTATACATCCACTGCCGGTACCAACATCTAGACCTACAGCAGCGCTAGCTTCATCGTAAGTCTTTAAAAATTGCTCTACTAGAAGCTCTGTCTCTGGACGAGGTATTAGAACATCGCGCGTCACATTAAACACAAGCCCATAAAACTCTTTCTCTCCGAGAATATACGCCACAGGTTCATGCAAGGATCTTCTTTTGATATAATTCCTATAGATCTCTCTTTCACTTAGATTTAATGGTTTATCATGATCAAGGTAGAGATCTATTCTTTTGCAACTCAAAGTACTACACAACAATAATTCCGCATCTAATCTAGGAGTTTCTGAACCAGACTTTTTTAAATAGGAAGTTGACCACTGAATTATTTCTCGAATTGTCCATATTTTCTCAGCCATCAAACACCCTGCACCTTCTCTAATTCCTGACGAAGAAGCTCGGTTTGATGATAGGCAGCAAGAGCGTCTAGCACTTCGGAAATATCTCCCTCTATAAATTCAGATAACATATAAAGAGTCAAATTTATCCTATGATCTGTCACACGACCTTGAGGGAAATTATAGGTACGTATCCTTTCGCTTCGATCTCCAGAACCAACTTGGCTTCTTCTATCTGCACTAATAGCTTCCTGTTGCTCTCTTTGTGCCTTTTCAAAAAGTCGAGATCTCAATACCTTTAAGGCCTTTTCTCTATTTTTTATTTGTGATCTTTCATCTTGACACTCCACTACGATACCACTTGGCTTATGCACAATTCTTACTGCAGAATCAGTGGTATTTACGTGTTGTCCTCCAGCGCCCGAAGATCTACACAAAGTGATCTCAAGATCTTTTGTTTCTATTGGAACTTCATCTAGTTCATCTGCTTCAGGCAACACTGCCACAGTACACGCACTCGTATGAATACGACCTTGAGCCTCAGTTGCTGGAACACGCTGAACTCTGTGTACTCCGGACTCAAATTTGAATCTACGGTAGGCTCTATCACCTTTTATTAGCAATATAACTTCCTTGAAGCCTCCGGTTGCGGACTCATTTGAAGATAGTATCTCGACTTTAAAGCCTGATCTTTCTGCAAATCGTGAATACATTCGCATTAGATCAGCAGCAAACAAAGAAGCTTCCTCCCCACCGGTTCCCGCCCTGATCTCTAATAAGATATTACGTTCATCGTTTGGGTCCTTCGGCAAAGTTAGAAGTTGAAGATTATGTTCTGCCTTGGAAATTTGCTCATCAAGTGAATCAAGCTCTTCTTTAGCCATTGACCTTAGATCGGCATCTGACTCATTTTCGAGCATTTGTTTCGCATTCTCTCGCTCCAGCTTCAAACGCTTATAGTCTCGAAATGCATCTACAATATCTACATAAGAAGCACGCTCTTTTGATAACTTGGTAAATTCATGGCTGCTCAATCCTTGACGAGAGAGCATGCTATCCAACTCAACAAACCGCAGTTCCAAGGCCTCAAGTCTATCGTACATTTCTTTGCCCTATATAAATTTGCCAAAAAAACAAAGCCCAAAGTCTCTCTTCAAGAGAGACATTGGGCCACGTAAAAAGCAAATTTTCTCTATCCGCGCGCGTATTTCTTTTTGAACTTCTCAATTCTTCCTGCAGTATCCATAAGCTTTTGCTTACCAGTGAAGAATGGGTGACATGCGCTGCATATTTCTACATGGATCTCTTGTTTAACAGATCGTGTCTGAAACGAGTTTCCACAAGCACAAACAACTTTGCATTGTTGATAATTCGGGTGAATGTCTTTTTTCATGAGAATTCCTATCTTTAGGCTCACGCTCTAGATGCTTCGCCAACCAAAGCATCCTCTGAACGCGGGTGAAACGTCAATTTTTATCCATTCATAGAGTCTAAGAAATCAGCATTTGAGTTAGTCTTCTCTAGCTTATTCAGCAAAAACTCCATTGCATCGACCGTATTCAAAGGCTGTAAGAGCTTTCTCAGAATCCACATCCGATTGAGTACGTCCTTAGGGAGAAGAAGTTCTTCTTTCCGAGTTCCAGACTTATTGATGTCCATTGCAGGAAATACACGCTTTTCAGCTAGCTTCCTATCAAGCACGAGCTCCATATTACCCGTACCCTTGAACTCTTCAAAAATAACTTCGTCCATCCTGGAACCCGTGTCTACCAGAGCAGTAGCAATGATAGTAAGAGAGCCCCCGTCCTCTATGTTTCTAGCTGCGCCAAAGAAGCGTTTCGGCTTATGCAACGCGTTGGAGTCTACACCACCTGAAAGTATTTTTCCAGAGGGAGGAACAACTGAGTTGTATGCTCTAGCAAGTCGAGTGATCGAGTCGAGCAAGATGACAACATCGTGTTTATGCTCTACAAGTCTCTTGGCTTTTTCAATAACCATTTCAGCCACTTGAACGTGTCTCTGAGCTGGCTCGTCGAAGGTTGATGAAATAACCTCACCTTTGACTGACCTCTCCATATCAGTCACTTCCTCTGGTCGCTCGTCAATGAGGAGAACAATAAGAATCGCTTCGGGGTGATTTTTCTCGATCGAATGAGCGATATTCTGGAGGAGGACCGTCTTACCCGTGCGAGGAGGAGCAACGATTAGAGC
>JACCDP010847351.1_pt1 | contig 22734 bp, 20 predicted proteins | sample 7445841 | NCBI WGS metagenome assembly JACCDP01 (sample SAMN15323441, study PRJNA562643) | freshwater metagenome | isolation source: river surface water | place: USA:Blue River Watershed | collected 2017-08-17
CCATAAGGTTTGATATGAAAAAAAACAACTACGAACTCAGTGTCCTCATCAACGATCGGCCTATTAAAGAATATCTTCATAATGGTCGCCTTTATGTAGAAGCCCGTAAGGGGTATTCTTACTCTCTTAGAATTAAAAATAATTCTTATTCACGAATTAAAGCCGTCGTGACAGTCGACGGACTTGATGTAATTACGGCCCAACCTGGCGACGCGGCCCAAACGGGCTATATCGTCAACGGCCTCTCTTCCCTAGAAATTAAGGGATTTAGAATCAATGAATCCGAAGTAGCAGCTTTTAAATTCTCTTCTGGGCGCGATTCTTACGCCACTGAAGTTGAAAATAACTTCGACCCCAAAGAAATCAAGAAAGTCAAAAAGGGCCAAAAGGAGGCCGCCCAAAACAATGGGGTAATTGGAGTTAGAATTTACGAAGAGCGCCCAATTCCAACTGTCATTAATTTGAAATCATATTATAAAGATTTGTCGGGCCAAGGCAAACGAGGAATGAATTGGGAAGATACTACTTATGCTTATTGCACAGACGATACATCTGGCGGCACTGTATCTACCACGGCATTTGGATATACAGACAATAGTATAGAAGAGGAAAAGGCCCCCAATTTTACTTTAGGCACAGCTTGGGGCGCATCTAAGCAAGACCCAGTAACTTATACAACATTTGAGGCTGCGCCATTATTTACTGAACTTGTAATTTTCTATGCCACCAAAGAAGAGCTAGAAAAAATAGGCATCTCCTTTGAAGAAAAGAAAAAGGTCCATTTTCCAGAGCCCTTTAACAATGGATATTGTCGTAAGCCTATTAATTGGAAATAATTTATTTATTAATTTTAAAATTTATCGTGTATTATAAGCATATGATGAAAAAACTATTATTATCCTTAACATGTTTCGGTTTAATGGTCGGCTACACGTCGGCCAGTACTAATGTATCAACCAGCCTTTTTAATGCGGGCGAAGTTGGCGTTTCATTGGGAACAGCGTATAATGTAAAACCTTCAGAGCCGTTCTCTGATCCTTATTCATTTAATTTGGTCGCGGGAGTTCATTATTTTCCTACTAAGTTAGTGGGCGCAGAAGTGAATGTTCCTTTCTACCAAACTAAGGGAGTAAGCGTAGATGAAGTCCAAGCTGGTTTGCTCTTGAGGGTTCCAGTTGGGCATCTTGGGCCTTATGTCGGAGTTGGCGGAGTTTACAATTGGAATGCCGAAGAAGATTGGGCCTACATCGCGAAATTGGGCGCTGAATGGCGTTTTAATTCTAAGTGGGGAGTTTTCGTCGAGGGCCAGTATCGCGAGAACGATTTCCAATTTGACAACGGCGAAGTATCCGTCAAGGGAGGAGTCCGTTTAAACTTCTAAAATAAGCTGTAACTTATTTAGGGCCGAGTTCGAAAGAATTCGGCTTTTTTGTTTGTGTTCTTATTCAAAAATCCTTAATTTGGACTTTTATAGAGAGACAACTATAATAAAGGTATGAGATCTATCACTTTCGAATTTTATCCTCAGCAAATTTCCGTGTTTGACGAATATAAAAAGGGAACCCGTTCTATAATGCTGGGCATGGGGTCCATCAATGATAAAATCATAGATAATATAGTATTACCGTATGAATGGGAGTTGGGAGATCCGAGAAAAGGGAAAACGTATATCGTAGAAATTAGAGAAAAATGTTCCGTAGAAGAAAATAATTCAAATATACAAAATGTCGTGGAAGAAGCATTCAATTCGCGTGTAATATAAGGAGAATGAAAACATGCTCTAAATGCTTGACAGCCAAAGAAGAACTATTTTTCGATAAACAAACACGAGCAAAAGACGGACTAAAGTCTATTTGCAAAAGTTGCGCCAAAGACTTAAACAAGCAGCGATACTCCCGCTTAAGTAAAAAAATTCTCGAACAAGTGAAAGAGTGGCAAAAATTAAACCCAGAAAAAGTTGCCGCCGCTAAAGCTAAATACCGTGAAAAAATAGCCTCACAAAATGAGCAAAAACAAGACTGACCAGTCGGTTCGCGTGCCCCAGCGAGATAAAATAAAAGGGCAATTCCAAATTAGGCCATTAAATTGGACGCAGAAACAAATAGAATTCATTAACCTAGCTACTGCAAAGGAAACTAGACTTACATTTATATCTGGTCCAGCGGGTTCTAGTAAAACCGTCTTATCTACTTTTTGCGCCCTAACTCTTCTTAACCAACATAGAGTTTCTGATATCATCTATGTGAGGGCGGCCGTAGAATCAGCCGACAGCAAGCTTGGCTTCTTACCTGGCGACCTTGACGAAAAAATTTCTTATTATGGAATTCCATTCGCCGATAAGCTTGAAGAATTATTAGATAAGCCTACTATTACGCTATTGGACAAAGAACAGCGCGTACAAATATTACCAGTAAACTATTTGAGGGGCGTATCTTGGAACGCAAAATACATTTTAGTAGACGAGGCCCAAAACCTTACTCATAAAGAATTGGTGACAATCCTAACTCGTATAGGTAAATTCACCAAATGTATTGTTATGGCAGATCCTTGTCAATCAGATATTAGTAATGGAAAAGGCGGGGGATTTGAGGCAATGCTCAAGTTATTTAACGACGAAGAAAGCCGACAACAGGGCATACATACATTTGAATTTAAAGAAGAAGATATTATGAGAGATGAATTGACGAAATTCTTAGTACATAAATTCAAGAAATTTGAAGAAAAGAAGGCCGAAGATCTCAAACGGCTTACGTCACATCCGTAACTTATACGAAAGATATTTTGGGGAGCCTCGCTAATCTAGATAGATTTTCGATAAGATTTTTAGCGTTATAAAGCTTGACTTCGTTATTTTTTACCCATATAAGATACTCTATTTGAGGATTGTAATTTGATTCAATAAAGGGCCGAACATTATCTATAGAATCAAACACGGCAAAGTCGATAATAAAACAGTTATAATTGGGGGATGGTTCTTTATACATGTTTTCTTTCAATTCTTCTGCGGCATTACGAACATCTTTTAATTTAATACGATTATACAATACGCATAAACTATCTGATTGATAGGCGTATCCGCGATATTTATCAACTAGATATTTGAAATCTTTTAATCTCGGGGCGACATTTTCTTCGTTGAATATAAATGGACTGTCAGGATGGTGGGCGACCAATATTTCTTGACATTTTACGAAAAAATCGACTTTTTGTTCTTTTGACAGATTTTGGAATAACATAAAAATTGTTGAAATTGCGTGTAATCCTCATATTATATACAGAACAAGCGACTTATGTTTAATTTTTGTCATAACTGTGGAGCTAAATTAATGCCCGATTTTAAATTTTGCGGGAAATGCGGAACATCTTTAGCCTCCCTATCTAATAAGCCTGAGCCAGTCCCAGTTCCTCCCGCGCCCGTTCATCCACAAGCCAAAAAACCCAAGTCTTTTACGCCATTTATGGTCGGTCAAGACGATGACGAAGATGAAAATCGATATGATAATATAGAACATTTAGATATAAGAATGGATAAGCTGGATGTGGAAATTATTATGCCACAGGCGAGGGTAGAAACAATTGGAGGACTTGTGAAGGCAGAAGCAAGCTTGAATTCTCAATCACCACCTACAATTATAGGGAGGGCGGCCCCCAAGATAACAAAAAAACAATTTGCTTCCGAATGGGCTAAAGAAGCTGGTTCTATACGAAAAGAATAAATTTCACATGCCTACTAAAAATCGTTTATCTTTCGAGGATTGTATTGATATAATTAATTCAGAAATCGCTAAAAAGAGGGGCAAATGGACATTGACATCTTTAAGTTATCTAGATTATGATGATGTAAGCCAAATAATTCGTATACATATATGGAAAAAATGGCATTTATATGATCAAACGAAACCATTAGTGCCATGGCTGAGCATAGTGATATCTCATCAAATTAGAAACTTAATAAGAAATCACTATAGCAACTACTCCAGACCATGCGTAAAATGCGATGCTTCAGAAGGTTCAGATGGGTGTAAGATTTATAACATCCAATGCGCTCAATGTCCCTTGTATGCCGATTGGGAAAAGAAAAAGCGCCCAGCGCAGTTAATAAAAATGCCAGTACCCATTGATAATCATTCGAATGAGATATCAGAAATACCAGAAGAAACAAATACTCTTTCTGAAGATTTAGCTTCTTTGCATGTTCAAATGAAAAAGATTTTGAAGCCAACAGAATATATAGTTTATGAAGGGTTATTCATTTTACATGAAAGCGAAGAGATTATAGCTAAAAAAGCAGGATTTATATCGAATGAAAAGGGCAGGGCGGCAGGCTATAGACAGATAATAAATATACGAAATTCTATTATAGATAAAATTAAAAAATATATCAAGTCGGGGGGAATAGAGATATGAATGTCAGCGCGGATTATATCTTAACTCCAGAAGAAGAATCGAAAATGCTTATCTTTTGGAATGCCACGCCAGATTCTCCGCCATCTTTAGATAAATTAACTCAACATGTTTCTGGAGACGACACTCTAGATGGGCGATCTAATTATGCAAAAGCTATCAAACGATGCCTAGCGAAACACGGATTAAATGCTAAAACTAAAACGAAATATATCCCAGTAATGTCGGAAAGCGATCTAACAGACGCCCATAAAGAATTTATCCGTAAGAATGTAAATACAATGACATCGCTAGAAATGGCTAATGAACTTTTCGGAGATGGAAGAAAATTAGAGGGAAATAGCGCCGAAGCCAGATTAGTAAAAAATTTTGTAGTTACTTTAGATACCCGCACACGCGTAGTAGAAGACAACTTGCCTACTGAAGATTATAAGCCCCCGAAAACCTTAGAACAGGCGTTAGCCCGCGTCAATAAATATGTAGATTATGTATCTGATTTTAAAAAACTTAACGCTGGTAATCGCAGATGTTTATTGTCTTTAATTGGATATTTACATACGCATAGATTTGCTAGACAAATTAATAGCTACGATGACGAAGCCGATAGACAGTCATTAGAAGATGCCTTCATACGCTGTACTTACGACAAACATGATTTGATGCAGGAAGAAGTAGACGAGTATATATCTTATGCGACCGAAGTAGTAATGGGGTTTTCTATACAGAGAAGAAGCGAAAGCTTACAACGCCAATTAGATGCAATAACTAGTGCCGATGCTGAAAACGCTCGTATATCAATGAGCTTAGTAGAAGCTATAGGAAAGGCACAGGGAGAATATAATCAATGTAGTGCTCGTCAACAGAAGCTATTATCATCGTTGAAACAGAAGCGTTCAGATAGATTAGCTAAATCAATATCTGATAATGCCAGTATTCTTAACCTAGTGGAACTATGGCGTAATTATGAGACTAGACAAGACATGCTAAAAATGGCCGACAAAGAAGACCAAGAAATTACTGATGAAATAGATCGATTGAAAAATATTGATGATATACGGGCGAGAATTATGGGGCTTACCGAAGACGAGGCACGAGGCCTATCATGAAATGTTTAGAATGTTCAAAAGAATTTACAGCAGAAGCGTCTTTCAACAGACATTTAAAAGCCCATAAACTTTCTGTCGCCCACTATCATCAAAAATATTTTCCTAGAAGAGATTTATATACTGGAGAATTGATTAATTTTAAATCGAAAGATTTCTATTACTCAAACGATTTCAATTCGCGATCTAATCTCCAAGCGTGGTTCAAAATTTCAAGCGAACAGGAACGAAAAGAATATATTATTCGTTATTTAAAAGCACGAAAAGAATCAAAACAACTAAAATATACTCCTACGCAAGTAGAACTCAAGACGTTAATGGTGCCTGGAATTAATTATCTGAACGGTTTATTTGGTTGTTACTATAAACTCGCTAATTCATTAGGATTTTTAAATAAATTTAAGGATTATAATTTAGATAAGAGTATTTTAAAAGACGTTTCGAACAAGGTAATTTTCGCGGATAAACGAGAACAAAGGCCATTAGATTTTGATTTGACTACTCGCAATAAAAGCATGAGTTATGGGGATTATAGAATGGCTGGTTGCAAAATTTATATAGAAAGAAAATCTTTGGGGGATTTCTGGGGGACATTAACTGGCGGATATGACAGATTTTGCAGAGAGATCGAACGCGCACAAGCTGATGACAGCTATTTAGTAGTATTGATAGAAGAAGACCTAAAAGAAGTATATAATTACCCACATCGCTATCAAGTCAGGGGCCGTATACATATCTCGCCAGAAGTTCCGCTATTTAATATGCGAGAAATTTGTCAGAAATATAACAATACACAATTTTTATTCGCTAAAGACAGAAACGAAGCAAGCCGCTTAGTACAAACTATATTCTCTATTGATCAACAGTGCAGAAGCGTAGATTTACAATTTCTACATGATAAAGGAGAATTAGTTTAGCATTATGTGGTACTCGCCCCCAAAATATTACAAACCTCTCACTGATGTAAATTCTCAATTCAAACTTTTAGAGGGCGAACTGGATGATTATCAGGCTAAATTAACACTAGCTCAATTTTTACATCGCAATTTAAAATTCACCGTTCATTTATTGAGCGGCGTTAGCTTATATCCTGATCAGGTAATTACATTACGAGGTATGTTAACTCGTAATTATTCTCTTAATATTTGGAGTCGTGGTGGAGGCAAATCTTTTTTAACAGCCGTTTATTGTATATTGCAGGCTATTTTCTATCCGAATAGCCAAATTCTATTAGCTGGCCCGACGTTCAGAACGGCGCGATTTGTTTTTAATTATATCGAAAAGATGGTTAGTAACAAAAATGGAAAAATGTTAATGGACGCCATGGGCGAGCCCAGCCGTAGAGCAGATGAATTTAGATGGCGTATAGGCACATCAGAAATTATAGCTATTCCTTTATCTGGTGAGAGAATCCGTGGTTTTCGCGCTAACGTGCTGGTAGTAGACGAACTTTTATTAATGACGGAAGAAATAGTAGAAAAGGTTCTAATGCCGTTCTTGGCTGTCCCACCAGATATGGCGCTCAGAAAGAAGGTTAGAGATGAAGAAGATGATAAAATTAGACAGGGCAAGATGACTGAGGCGGAAAGACGAATTTTTACTAATAAATCTAAGTTTATCGGCCTTTCTTCAGCGTCTTATACTTGCGAATATCTTTATAAGAAATACGAAGAATATATAAAGAAAATATACGATCCAGTTCCAGATTTGAAGGGGAATACTTATTTCATCAGCCAAATTGGTTATGATGGTTTTAAGAATTATCAGGATCGTCTAGAAGAAGGTATAACTAGCGCGGCTAAAACGGAAGCTAATTCCGCTAATTTCAGACGCGAATATGGTGCTCAATTCGTAGATGGTTCCGATTCATATTTTTCTATGGAGAAAATGAATAAGCAAACTATAGCGGACGGAGAACAGCCTACTCTTCTTCTTCGCGGGTCTAAAGAGAAGAAATATATCTTATCGTTTGACCCAAGCGGCTCTAATTCAACTCGCGGCGACGATTTCGCTATGTGTGTCATAGAATTAGACGATGATTTAAAAGGGGGCACGGTAATCCATACTTACGCCGAAGCTGGGAAAGACTTAAAAGATCATATTAAATATTTTCATTATTTGTTGACTAATTTTAATATTGTTATGATATGCGGAGACCATGCAGGACATCACCCATTTATTGATTCGGCTAATGAAAGCGAAGCATTTAAAAGATCTGGGCTAGAACTTCGTATTATTGATTTCGATTCAACCAAAGATGGAACAGAACTATATGAAGAGCTTAAAAATGCTAAAAGAATGTATAATTTAGAGGCGAAAAGAATTGTTTTCACAGTTTTATTTAGGGAAGACTCTATTAGAAAAATGAATGAGCACTTGCAAGGATGTATTGACTTCAAAAAAATATGGTTTGGCTCAAGCATCAAGGGCGATGGGGCCGCTTTTAGCAAGGCAACTGGCTCTGGTATAGATCCAAAGGCATTGGGATATAAAGATATATTAGATATGGTCGATGACCAAGATGTACTTATTAAACAAATGAAATATCAATGCGCCACTATAGAAGTGAAAACTACCGCAAAAGGCTCAACTACTTTTGACCTACCGCAATTATTTAAACGAGATACTGGCCCAGGCCGTCTTCGTAAAGACGCTTATACTTCTCTATTATTGGGGTGTTGGGGTATGAAGACTTATGAAGCTATGATTAATTTGCCAGTCGAATCATTTTCAGATAGCTTTACTCCATTCTTTGCGGCCTGATAAGTGTAATTTAAAGATAATAGGCATAAGGTATGGCTTTAGATTCATTAATTAGACTACGACAACTTAACCAAGCGGAACTAAGTGGATACTTGGGGCAGGTTGTATTTCCCAGCCTTATAAACAGCGGTATCACAATAAATAGTGGTATTTTTCCAACTGCATCTGGAACCGAAAATTTAGGCTCGGCGCTACTTCCATTCGATGAAATCTATGCCCGTGGTATATTTTTACCCAGCGGCAGTGGCATTTGGTTTGGGCCGCATTTTTTTACCGCATTCCAATCTGGGACAGACGCAGTAATAAAAGTCGGGTCATACAGTATTACATCGTCTCCGATTGGTTTATCTATTATCGGCCCATCTGGAGACATAGGCTTAACTGGGCCTACTGGAGCTACTGGTGCTTCAGGAATATCTGTAACTGGCGCGGTTTCGGTGAATACTACTGGATTCAGATTGCTTTTCTCTAATGGTACTAGCGGTAATTCCATCGCTCTTCCATCGGGAGCATCTGGGGCATCTGGCGCATCAGTCACGGGTTTTTTACAAAGCGGAGTATATATCTATGGGCTATTCTCTAATGGCAGGACTGGTAATGCCATTTTATTAAATAGCGGAGCTAGAGGCATACAAGGAAAAGCTGGAGGTATAGTCTTCAATTTCAGTGACTTTACTGGCTTTTCGGGCGCTCAAATCGAACCACGCGCATATATATATGATATAGATCCATTAGGTAATACGCCTAACCCAGATGTCAATCTCATCAGGGGGATGAGTTATGATTTCATTTATAGCGGTTTGAATACTGCCCTAGTGACAATCACTGGAAACGGAATTGACTATACAACTGGCGTTTTAGCTAGTAATTATTTTGTAGAGTCTGGTATTACTGGATATTTAAAGTTCGTTGTTTTCAATACGGATGTAACTGGTTGGGCGAGTAACGCACACACGGGCAGATATATACGTTCGGAAACAAGCGCGGAATATACTGATATTGTTACTGATGTAGTTACTGAAAATATATTTTATAATATCGAAGAAAATGGGGCAAGAAATGAACAAACTTTTATCGTAAAACTTGCCGCCGACGATGAATATCTTTGGGGATTTCAGAAATATAATTTCTACAATCAATCTCCAATAGATGAAGACGGAGCATGGGGCTTTTATGTTCTAGGTAATTTAAATATAAGTTATTATGGCCCAGTTGGGCCATCTGGGGCAACTGGTCCCCAAGGAATACCAGGCACGCAAGGGGAGAGGGGCATTCCAGGCTCAGATGGTGGCGCTGGCACTTCTGTTACAGGAGTCGAACGTGTCGGCAATGATATCAGATTTCTTTTCTCTGATGGAACTGCAAGTGATTATGTGACTTTACCAGAAGGCGGCGACACTGGACCTCAAGGACCAGAAGGTCCGCGAGGAACTGGAGAACAGGGGCCAATGGGACCGATGGGACCTACTGGGATGGCCGATAGATATTATGCCACTTTCGCATATACAGAAACTTATACTAGCGGCTCTGGTAACGCATTAGATATTAAGGCTAGCGGAGGATCGAGTTGGGTATATACGACTGGAGATAATCGTACTTTCAAAGCGGGAGACGAAATAAGATTTTCAAATCCAGATTTAATTTCTAAATCTTATTCAGTATGGCAAAGAGTGCTTTTTGCTGATAGCCCCGCAAGCAGGGCGCAATATTTTTATGCTTATGTAACTGATTTTACCCCATCCATTGGCGAGATTTCTTGCGTTATGCTTGACACGCCAGCGCCATTAGGGACTGTGGGAGGATATGTTAAATTAGGACAATATGCTCAATTAGAAGTAAATTTGGGTGGATTAGGCTCGCCAGGCGCTACTGGACCGACTGGAGAAACTGGGCCGCAAGGAGCCAAGGGGGATACTGGAAATCCAATATTTATGATTAATGCCCCCGCATCTGGGCTTATCGCTAACCAAACTTATAATCTAGGATTTAATACTTACGATGCATGGAATTTATATTTTACGGGAGAAGGCCATATTATTAATTTTAATTATGATGCCTTCTCAACGGGACAAACCGTTCAATTAGCTATATACAATAGCGGTTCATTGAATAATAATAATCCAGTTCCATTAATTTCATGGGATGGGTCAGTGAAATTCCCATATAATACTACAGCGCCGTTTCCGAATCCAAACACGGTATCGATATATACTTTCCTAAGATATCCCGATTGGCACAATGGAAATCGTAGAGTATTTTGTACTTATGCGTCAAATTACAATGTTTAAATGTAATATAAAGTATGCCTAAAGCTAAAAAAACACAAAATAATGAGGTCGAGCCATTCATGATTTATGAGGCTAAGGCTGCTTCCTCTACTACTGCGCGAAGAAATATAGCTAGCTCCATTGAGCGGACAGATCGATTCAAGAACATAGATGAAGGATTAATTCCATTTTCTAATTCGTCGAGTATTTATGGTGGAGGGAATGGTTCGGTTGATGTCAGGGATGCCGTAATACTTTGCCAAAAAGCTTATTACAATTTCCCTATCTTTCGTAATATTATTGACTTAATGACTGAGTTTTCAGTAAGTGACATTTATTTCAGAGGCGGAAATAGCAAATCACAGGAATTTTTTACTTCTTGGGCAAATAAAATTAATTTATTAGATTTACAGGACAAATTCTTTAGAGAATATTATCGATCTGGAAATGTTTTTATTTATAGACATGATGCAAAAATAATGCCCGAAGATGTAGTAAGAATAACGCAAGTTTATGGAGAAGCTGGCAAGGTCATAAAGAATAAAGAGTTGGCTGAACCTTTAATGATACCGACTAGATACGCTATCTTAAATCCAGCGGATATCCAAATGGTAGGATCATCTAATTTCTCTGCAATTGGATTATATCGCAAAATTTTAACTGATTATGAAATTTTCCAATTAAAAAATCCAAAGACCGACGAAGACGTTGAAGTTCTACAATCGCTGCCACCAGAAATACAGAATAAGATAAAAAGCGGGCAAAAGGCCCTTGCTATACCGTTGGATGCAAATAAAATTTCTATTGTTTTCTATAAAAAACAAGATTATGAACCGTTTGCTGTCCCAATGGGATACGGGGTACTAGAAGATATCAACGCTAAATATGAAATGAAAAAGATTGATATGGCTGTAGCTCGCACGATGCAGCAATGGCTATTATTAGTAAAGGTGGGGGCTGAAATTAATAACGAGGTAGTCATTAATTCGAAGAATATCGAAACTTTGAGATCTCTTTTCAATAATCAATCTGTCGGCCGAGTCCTTGTCACAGATTTTATGACAGACGTAAGCTGGCAGATTCCAGATGTTGCTGACTTCTTCGATCCTAAAAAATATGAGATTATCGAACGAGATATCAATCTAGGATTAAATAATATTTTTACTAATGGAGAAAAATTTGCTAACCAACAGCAAAAAGTAGAAGTATTTATAGCTCGCTTAGAGCAGGGAAGAAAAGCTTTTTTAAATGACTTTTTAGTGAAAGAAATCAAGCGAATCGCAGAAGCAGTTGGTTTTAGAAATTATCCTACCCCATATTTCGAAGATATTGCTCTCAAAGACAATATTGAATATGCTAAAATCTATACGCGTTTAGTCGAAGTTGGCGCTTTAACGCCAGAACAAGGCATTAAGGCTATCCAGTCGAATGTCCTTCCAGATCCTACAATAGCAGAAGAAGAGCAAACGAAATATAAGAAACAACGAGACAAGGGTCTTTATACTCCACTAGTAGGGGGCGGAAAAGGAGAAGAAGGAAGGCCAGAAGGAGGAAAGTCTCCATCTAAGAAAGTAACACCAATAGGTGGAGGGGCAAAAGCGGAAGTAAAATATAGCGCGGCCTCATTACGTAATGGGTTAGTAAAAATGCAAGAATTAGAAGAAAAGGTAATAGCAGAATTAAAAACTGTCCATGAAATTAAACGCCTTAATAAAATACATAAGAGTATAGCCTCTGATATAACTAAACTTATCGTTGTAAATGAGCTACCAGATAAATGGGAAAGCGTGGTCGCCTCCTATGTATCCGAGCCTATTGACAAAAATCCAGAAAGGGTTAAAGAGGTAAACGAAATTTCTGCTCAACATCAGGTAGAAGACTACGTGGCTGCGATTTTATTAAATAGTAAAATAAAAGACGCGAGCCCAAATGAGTAGGCCGTTTAATTTTTTCCAATCAGTTAGCGGTATCTTCGTCCCGACTGGCGGGGGAGGAAGTGGGCTAGCTGTAGTCAATCCATTATTCGGCCAATTACTCAGCGGAGAGGGAATGTATACTCCCGCCGCCATGATCGACAATCCAATTGGATATAGATTTGGATTATTTGCTGATGCTATTTATAGTCCATTTGGTAACGTAACTAAACTTTACGCCGAAAGTCTCCCCACCAGTCCCCATTCAGTAGGATTTTCTTCTTGTTTTTCTGGTAACACATACCCAGTAATTAAAGAAACTGGCGCTTATACTCATATTGCTCTTTCTGGGCAGATGTCTGGGGATGCGGGAAATAAAGGATTATATTTCGCCACCTTATCAGGTAGTCTATCAGGAGACTCTATAGATAAGACATATTTATCTAATGTCATTTCTGGTAAACAAATAAGAGACAATTTAGACAAAGACCTTTTTAGTGTATTTCCTTATGGAATTAATAGCGGAGACGCAATAGATAAAACTTCGTATTTAGTAGCAATTTCTGGTAATATAATCAAATATGAAAGAAATCGGACTACTCTCGAATTTCAACCAGAAGCTATTACTTGGCAAAAGGGATATGTTAAAATTAATGAGGTATCTGGGCAAAGTGTCGCCTTTGAATTAACTCTAAATAATATCTTTTGGAGTTATCAAAATTAATGAAAGGGTGTAAATTATTTAAATGAATGCGAAAATCGAATATGGGCTACATGGAGCTTTCAAAGTAGATCTTTATGGCCGCAATGGCTATGTAAGCACTACAGATTGGTTCGATAACTTCATTACCCCGACGGGATTAATGATGCCGTTACAATATTCATTTGCTGATTGCTTTCGTTATTTAAGTATTGGTCGTAGTTCCATGGCTCATAGTGGTTCAACTGGTTTAAATCCCGCCGAAGTAGGAACGACTGGACTTTATGACCGTATAGAAACGTATACATGTTCGGATTCTTCTACTCAAGTCGGACAATATATTAATTGGAGAGGATATCAAACGGGAAGCGATGCTTCTAATTGTGGTACGATTTTAACTGAAACTGGACCAAGATTTTTCAGGGCTTGGCAGATACCGACTGGGGCTACTGATATATTTATGAATGAGCCTGCTGGTAATGGGCTAACAATTAGTGAATTTATGGTTTCTCCTTCTAGCGGGGAGGATCTTGGCATTGGTAAATATGCATTTTCTCGCGTCGTAAGAAATTTATATATACCGAATGGTTTTAGAGCGGTTATTTCTTATCAATTACGAATAGATATAGCTAATACTGGAATAACTAAATTTGGTAGGGGTACTTTCGCAACTGGAAATGCCGATATAGAAAACGACGCGAATATTATTCGTACGTGGAACCATCTTTCTGGTTACTATAAACAAGTCTATCATGGGCTTCGGCAAGTAGATAACTTAGGCATGACCTATATCCCGAGATTGGGAGATTGCATGGAGCCGTCTTCTAGGGCTGTAGCTAAAACTGTTTGGTATCTATCACCAGATAACTCTCAATTTGATATTAGTCCTACTGGTGGCGGAGTTCAAAATAGCGTCTCCCAAGCTTATTCTTCAGATGGAGTAATGAGACCAATTCGACAATTTGAATTAAATAAAGTCGCATATGGTTCTCAAGCCGTCCCAAGTAATTTTCAATCGCTTTATACAAATACAAATCCAGATCTAATAGATACTATTCCTACCGCTGCTGAAACTAGTAGTATGTTGAATATTCGGATAGGAAAGACAGAAACGGCGCTCAAAGTGCCAGAGTTAGGTAATTATAAAGAGCATGAGGGCGACGACTTTTCTTACCAGACATCTCAAACTTTAACTGACCAAGAAATTTCTTATGCTACTCCTGGCGCTCAAGGATTTAACACGGAAATAGCAGATTTCGGAAAGAAGGCCGTATTTTCAACCAATACTGTCCAATTTCCTCTCGCGATAGCGGGACAAAATATGATTTCTGGGCGAAAGAAAACAGTAACGCGACGTTCTTTATTTTCGCCCGTGTCTAGTTTGGGATATAATACCCGATTTGGTTCTCTCGCCTACGCATTTAAATATAGTACGGCGAGCCAAGGGAATTCTAGTTATTACCCGTATATTGATTGTTTATTCTTAAATAGCTCTGGTCAACATTTGTTACCTCATTACAGATATATAACTGGTGTTGCATTTGCAGATAGGGGCACGGGTATTTTTAGCGTGAGTTTCAGTTTGAGCGGGGCTGATAGAAGCAGTATATTCAAATTTAATATGCGCTCTGGTTTTTGTGGAGCTAGCACGAGCCCATCACATACCTTATTAACAAGCACTCAAGTAGATGATCTTAATGCCGACCATTATGCTGGTATACTAGGTTCTGGATTATTTGACACGCGAGCCAGTGGCTCATCGAATGGGGTTTCTGTAATCGGACTATATAACGCTGGAGGGACACAAATGCTTGCTAGTTCTTCGGGATGGGGGGCGGCATATGGTCTAGTTGTGAATAGTGGATTTTATACTTTTCCTCCAGATTTAGGATTATACGATCATAATACTGGACAGCTTTTTGTTACTGATACTGGCCAGCTTTATTGGCCGAATACTGCTAATGGCAATGAGATCAATTTCGTAATGAGCGGATTACGATATTATGATCCATTAATGGGAAGTGGATTTTCCGATACTGGATGGTTCGGAAGAAATCAGATTATCAAACAGATTCTATTTGAATCGGTAGATATAAACAATGGATATGCTGTCAATAGTAATACTAATTTTATCAAAAATATTACTGGCGCTAGGATAACCGCCCCGACATATTATTATGGATACTATCTGACAAATAAGCCATTGAGCGGCACTCCATTGAACATAACTGCTGATATCATTAGCGACTCTGCGGCTACTATTAGTGGATATATTATCTCACGCAGTACAGCCTTGAATAATGGATATTTAAAGGGTATATATTGGACAGATGGTAACAATATTCCCACTCAAAGCATGAGATTCGCGCCGTCGTTTATTACGGCCGCTCTCGGCGCTGCTACACAAGCTAGATATATAAATAGATTATTCACAGGCTTTGATGATAGAGGATATCCTTCTGCGACTGGAGGCAATCCATTTAGAGACGGAGACGAATTAAACGTCTTCTTCTCGGGAAATTATGGTGGAAGCCCAGTTTATTTGACATATGTATCAGGAATAAATACATCTAATTTAAGCGGACAAAGTTATCTTTCTGGAACAGTCTCGCTCACTAATTTCGCCCCGCCGATCATTCGCCCATTGCATGCAGAAAACTTCGGAACTACTGGATTTAGGTTAGCTACTAATTTTGCCCCTGCTAATTATTACGGGGCCGATTCCTATACGGCTTCAGAGGGAGGAGAATATCCAGCATTAAGTTTTGATAATGGTTTAGAAATGTATCTTGATATTTCGTATTCTAGCAAATGCGGCCCAAATGTCCTCGCTGGTTCTTGTCTCGATCCACAGTAGATATGATTTCAAATAATTATGGACTTAATGGTAAGCTAAAAATTGATACTTACAGTAAAGATAATAAGCTTATACGCACTACAGATTGGGTAGATAATTTCATAACATCTACTGGTCTTAATTATTTATTTTATTTGTCTCCTGCTGATTGTTTTCGCTTCGTGAGTTTGGGAAGCGGTAATACAGCTAATACAATTTTAGGATTAGGCACAACAGGATTAGAAATCGGCGCTCCAAGTTATATGTATATCGGAGGGGCGGCCGATTCTCAAGGATGCAATAACAGGGCTGGCTCAGATTTTAATTTTTATTCTACTAATGGGTGCGGATATAGGATCGAAGGATCTGGGGTAGTCCTTAATCGGGCATGGAAAGTACCAACTGGAGAGACATTTTTTTCTGGCACCTATAATTTCAAAGAGTATATGCTGTCGCCAAGCTGCGAAGCTGTAACTGGAAAAAAAAGAGAGTTCGGATTCGAATCTGTCGCAACAATACCCACTGGTATATGCGATTGTGGATCTTATGGAGTCTACGACTATACAGATGGAACTACTAATATTTATGGACACGAAAATTACGAGTTATATAATTTCTACAAAGACAGAACTCCATCTTTTGATTTATGCCGACAAGGCAAATATGCTTTTGCTAGAATTATTAAAGATATTACGGTAGGACTTAATGAATATATCATTATTAACTATGCTCTAACGGTTAGTTACAACACTGGAGTTCAAAGCTTTAGTTTGGCCGCCCAAGTACCAGATGTTGTTCCAGATGTTGCTGGCGGACAAGATATGGCTAATTGGGGTAACGCCAAAAATATTTCTGGGATTTATTCTCTCGTTCATCCTGGTATAAAGTTAGTAAATGGAGATGAAGACGCCCCTTATACTTATGGCGTTACTGATATAAGAACTCAATATGCTCCAGAAGTTGGTGAAAGCTTCGTCCCTCCATTAGGAAATACTTTCGAATCGGCCTGCACATATACTCTGATAAAGAGTTATATATCTAGCGATATTTTGCAATTTTTAGTCAATGATTTATCTGGGGCGGCAATGCATACTGGATCTTATAAACCATATGCTGGTACTGGCCGAGCATTTCCAAGTGGCGTTTTGTCTTTTCATAAAAATTGGATTGCTGACACTACTCAATCGAATCTGGGAGATAAATTACAAACAGCCACTTATTTCCCTCATTATACCACTCCCCGTAGTAGTTGGCCAGACAGTTATTCTCTAGCAGCATTTCCTAATAATACTGATTATAGAACTGCGGCGTTAAGCACGGAAGTATTAGACGGGTCATATACTCCAATTATCTTAGAGAGTTTACAAGGATCATTCGATATTCAGCCATACTCATTAGATGATCGATCCAGAAATATCATCCGATCGTTCCAATTTCTTGACTATACTCTTGATGAACCGTTTCCAGTTAGATCTTTAGTCATAGCTTATGATAGTAATCAGTCCGATATAGTTACTGATATCCCAAGATATTTTCCATTCATCGATTTAATTTTTTATCCCACATCTGGAACTGGTTACATAGATAGGCTTCCATATAGAGATAGCGGAAATTTTGCATATCACGCCCCATTGAATAGAATTAATAGCATTACTATACCACAAAGCAGTGGATATTCTTTCATGAATGACACTAACAAGTTAACCATGCAATTTAGGGTATCGTGGTCTTCGCCATGTTCGTCAGAGGTAGTTGGTTGTGTGTAATATTGTGTAATACATTTGTATGAAAGATTTTCCATATAAAACATCGTTTGCATTTATTATGAGGCCAGTAGTCTCGCAAGAGAAAGACAAGTATCTTTCTAAAGCCTCTTTAGAACAATTATCTAAGTTCATTCCAGACTTCGAATCTGTGAATATGCCTACGCTTTTACCAGTGTCCTTCAATATTTGCGTGGCGAATCGCGTTAATAAAAACGATGATGTTATAGACACGGATACAGCAATAGCTATATATAAAAAGTTCATTAATTCTCCTATCAATCTCGAACATAAACGCGATAAAGTTTTAGGATGCGTATTAACCGCTGGATTTTCAGAATTCGGAACCGACAAGATATTATCAGAAGAGGAAGTGAAAGGCCTTAAATCTCCATTTAATATTACTTTGGGCGGTATTATTTGGAGAATAGTTAATGATAAAATAGCTGACGCCATCGAAGAATCAAATGATCCTACATCGGATAAATATATGAGTATTTCGGCGTCTTGGGAGTTGGGCTTTTCTAAATTCCAGATCGTCGCATTAGAAGAAGGTCAAAAGAATATAGAAGATGGTTCAATTGTCCAAGGACAAGAGGCTATTGCCGCTGCTGCACCCATTTTAAAATCTAATGGGGGCACGGGTAAGACGGGAGACGGAAAGCATTTATATAGAATGCCTTCTGGAGACGTAACTCCTTTAGGATGCGGTATTACTGAAAGTCCAGCCGCCGATGTTGTTGGAATCGCTACTGATAATAAAGGAGTAGAGGACGAATCAAAAGAAGAAAAGAATGTAGCGGCAGAAAACAAGGCGGATAAAGAAGAACCAATTGAAGCTCAAGCTAATAACATCGAAAATAGTATAACAAATATTTCACAAAATAAAAAATCTGATGTAAAAGTAGAAGAACAAATCATTATTGCTATGAAATTGAATTCAATCAAAGATCTCACCGATGAGACGATCAAGCAAATCACAGCCTCTCAAGTTTCAGATCTTTTCACCGCTGCACTTACCGAAAAAGGTAAAGAATGGGAACAGGAAAAGACAACCCTTGCCAATAAAGTTTCCGCTGCTGAAGAAACAGCAAAGAACGCTAATAAAGAGCTTGACACTCTTAAGGAAAGCTTAAAAACAGTACAAGCTAATCTTGATGCTCTTAATAAAGAAAAGAGCGATCGCTTGGCAGTCGAGGCCTTCAATAGCAGAATGAATGAAATTTCAGAAATCTATGAATTAGACGATGAAGTTAGGGCTGCTATCGTTGATGACATCAAGGCTATTGCCTCGGATGAGGCTTTCGATAAGTGGAAGCTAAAAGCGGCGGCCTTGTTCAAGCCATTTAAGAAGGGCAAGAAAAAGGACGGAGAAGACAAGGAAAAGAAAGAGGGCTCTGAAAAGAAGGAAGAGTCCTGCGCTAAGGAGGCCCTCGGAACCGCACTTGATAACGCTGAGAAAGAAAAGGGCGGATTACCTAACTCCTCATCTGCTTCGGCTAAATCATTAAAGGATAAATTCGCATCGAATCCTTTTGCTAAAGAACATTTGATAATTCGCTAAAATTACGTGTAATAAATAATAACTTTCAAATAAGGAAAAATTATGCCAAACCTAAGACCGTTTCGTGACTATGATGAAAAAGATGTACTTAATCTTTTCGCTCTCACTGGAGTCTCGCTCCCATTAAACAAGGGAACACTCGTTAAAATCGCCCGTGGATTTCGCCTAGATGAAGATAATGCCATCGAGATGATCGGTAATTATGGCGACTTTGTGCCTTCTAATGTTGTCGCGCAAAGATATGGAGTTATTCCAAAAATTACTATTGCTGGCACTGGTGATAACCCATTGGGTATCACTCTTTTCGATTGTCGCGAGACAGACGAGAATGGCGAGCAGTTAAAGTATCGTCCTCGCAAAGCTAGCGAGATGGAAGCTATTCTATCTGGACAAGCTATGCCGATTGTTACTCGCGGAACATTCGCTTATAGCGGTTTAGTAGGTACAATCACTCCTGGTCAGGACTTGTATGCTGGCCATAACGGGACAATTACTGGAACGAATCCAGATTCTCGTGGTTACAAAGTCGGTAAGGCTCTTGGAGCTACAGGTGTCGACGGTGTCGCACTTATTTGGTTAAACTGCGTCTAATTAATTTTTACAAAATAGGAACCCTTATGCAAATTAAGCTAAAAGAAACGCCAGAACAGATCGAATTGATCAAGGCTATGGGATCGAAGAACCCCTCCGTCTCTCGCGAGGCTATGGAGGCTACGGCCGCATTCCTAACGCCTCTTATCAAAGAGGTTCTGTTAACGGCTGGTACTGCTTCTCGTATCTATACAGATGTCGCTTTCGATGAAGACAGCGATCCATCTATTCCATTGGACTTGTTCTATAACGAGGCTGCTGGATATGTTACCGTTTGGAGCCAGCATGTAGCTGGTGGTCTTCCTACTAGCCAAGTAGAAGGCGTTAAGGAGATGAAATTCGGTACGTATCGTCTTGATTCAGCCGTTAGCTGGAACAAGAAATACGCCCGTAAGTCTCGCCTTGACATCATCGCTAAGTCTATTGAGCGCATGATCAATGAATTAGTAATTAAGCAGGAGCGCAATGCTTGGGCCGTCGTTCTGAAGGCTCTCGCTGAGGCTTCTACTACTACGCTCTATGGCGGTGCTTTGAAGCACGTTGTTGGAAGCGGAACAGCGAACGTATTTACTGTTGGTGATTTGAATACTCTTATCGTTCGTATTAAGAGAATCAACGAGTCATTCTCTGGAAACACGCCAGTTCAGCCTTATACTAACGGAATCACAGACATGTTCGTGTCTCCCGAAATCAAAGCTATGATTCGTGCGTTTGCTTACCAGCCTCTAGGTGGTGCTTCGACCGCGCCTTCTACTACTGCTACGGCTATTAATACCGTCTTGGCTTTGCCCGATGCGGTACGTCAGCAAGTGTGGGATGCGTCTGGAATGCAAAGCATTTTCGGAGTTAATCTTATCGAACTAAACGAATTAGGAGTTTCTCAGAAGTATAATACATTATTTAATAACTTCGCTGCTGGCCAAAGCGTACCTGCGGGTGGTGGTGGTGGTAGCTTTAGCGGTTCAGCCGATGAAATCCTCATTGGTGTCGATAACACTCGCGGAGCTATTCTTCGCCCAGTCGAACGAAGCGAAGGCGGCGGCACCCTTAACATCGAAGTCGACGGCCAGTGGGATGGACATGGTTCTCGCGTAGAGAAGCAGGGCTATTACATGTGGACCCAAGAGGGTAGAATTGTTTTGGACTCGCGCGTACTCGCAGGGATCGTGGTCTAGATCGTTGATTATCAACAACTTACGAAAATGGAGATTATTCTCCATTTTCATTTATAATGATACAAGAGTATTAGTACAATAAGTGATATGAACCACAATGGTTATTTTCATCCTGAGACTGACGATTATAGATATTGGACTCTTGAAGAAGAGAAACAATTAGAAAATCTTGTCTCTACAGCTTTATATTCTTTCGAAAAGATAGGGAGCATTCTTAATCGCTCTGGATCGTCGTGCCAAAGTCATTCAATCATCATGGGACTTACTAATAGTTATAAAAGAAGGATTTATGATTACGATAAAAAATTCTGGAATAACTATAATCCCATAACTATGTATTGGGCGGGCTTCATTGCCGCTGATGGATATATCTACGAGAAAACCAATACTCTAAAAATTGAAGTCCAAGTTAAGGATAGAGTGATTCTTGAGACGTTCGCGCTAGACACAAAACATACTGGTAAAATCTTCGATATTATCAGACCTGATAAAAATAGCTATACTGTCAAAACCTCTATTACTTCTCCTATATGGATAAAAGCTTTGAGAGAAAAGTTTGGTCTTTTTCAAGGAAAAACTAAATATATCGAGCCTCCACGAATAAATAATTTTAATTTGCTCACTAAATGGTTACAAGGATATACTGATGGTGATGGATGTATCTATATTAATTCAAAAAATAACCTATATATCAAATATGTGTCATCTAGCAAAATTTTGATAGAATGGATTAAAAACTATTTTGAAGATTTTGGTTTTAAAGTCATAGCTAAACCGTCTAAGATTAAAGATTATAATACTTATTACGAATTCTCTATCGGGGGCGTAAAAGCTGCCCAATTTGTTCTTTTGATAAACAGTCTCTCGGGCTTCAAATTAGAGAGAAAATGGAAAAATCCTCAAATCCTCTCTGTTATCAACTCCTATAAACGAAAATATCCCGATATATTCAAAAAGTTTGAAGAAAAATATCTTAATGTTCCCAATTTATCTGTAATATAGTTATATGGCTAAAAAACGCACACCGCAATTCGAAACTCATGGGCAAGTAGATTCTGACGCGCCTACAAATCTAGAACAAATTTGGGGTTACAATGAACTCGCCCGTTATGGGACACTAGATGAAAAAGAATATCAGGGGCGATTAGACGAAATGAATCGCACAGATCTCGAATCTCATGCTAGAGCTATTGGTCTAGTTCCTATCCATGATACCACGAGACTTAAAAAAAATTTAATTAGAGAGTTCCAGTCATTCACTGTCTCTCTAAAAAAGCCAGTGCAATCGAAGCTTGCGCCCAAGACACCAACGAAAGAAGTCGATGCTATTTTAAAAGAAGGACGATAAATTTTAGGAGGCGGGGATGGGAGGCCACAGGCGTAATAATATACGCCTGTGGCTTTTTTTTTAAGACAAAATTTATTGCCTCATTTTCTTCGTGGGTGTTTTGATGGGGATGGGACGATTTTTATTACGAAGACTGGAAGATATGTTATCGGTCTTTCTTGTAAAAATGAAGCGTTTATAGACGGAGTAGTTAAGTATTTAAATGAAAACCACATTTACGCAAACAAACAGAAATCTCATTCTATCTATTTTATGTCTATTCATAAACGGGATAAACAAATAAAATTTATTAATTTAATTTATTCAA
>JACCDP011458161.1_pt1 | contig 22733 bp, 17 predicted proteins | sample 7445841 | NCBI WGS metagenome assembly JACCDP01 (sample SAMN15323441, study PRJNA562643) | freshwater metagenome | isolation source: river surface water | place: USA:Blue River Watershed | collected 2017-08-17
CCGCCGAACTCGCCGCCGTAAAACTATCGGTAATATTTCGTGATTCGTGGATCCCCCCATGTCCCCGTGTCCCCGTGTCCCCTTGTCCCCGGTTTTGTTCACATTTGCACATTTGCACAGGCCCTTGGCCGTTTTGCACTTTTGCACCTGAACTGCGGTCTCCCCAGTTCAGAAACTCCGTAGGGGTCTGGAAGACCGGCAGCAGGACTCCATTCGGCGCCTGTTTCGCTAGCTCCTCCTGGATCAGTCGACTCGCGAAACTGGAAGGAACGATGACCCGGTGGGAGCCGAGGTCGATCGGGGCTCCGTCTCGGCCCACGAGCAGACGCGAAGCGACCCCTTTTGCGAGGGGCGCTGACCATCCAGTGAAATAGGCAAGGTGAGGGGGCATTCGGTCTAACCCACCTGTATGCCTGACTTAACCCTTAGTGCAACTACGGCTGTCCGGGGGTGGCAAATATTATCCAGATAGAGACCTCGAACCAATTACAGAGATTCCTTTGCCTTCTTCTTCGTGAAGAAGTGACGATTAATTAGCTTGAAAATGATCTCAACGGTTTGGACCACGACACTATTGCCAAATTGCTTGTAAAGTTGCCAATCAGACAGGCCTTCAGCAGCGATTGTATTAACGTCCATGGCTTCGCTATTTTTGCCTATTTTTCTCTCAAACCCCATTACGCGAGCACACTCTTTTGGGGTAAGCGTTCGAACTCGTTTGGCTCCGTTTGCTGTCTGGATTAGGTAAGCGCCGGTCCGGGCGGCAAGTCCGCCTCCGTAAGCAGAAAAGGTGATGGCGTGTCCGTGTGTTGAGTAGATTCGTTCACCTTGTCTTCCCATGCGCGAATCACCCTTTTTCCCAATTACGCCAATTTGTAACGGGCGATTTTTTGGACAGTATTTTTCCACTTCATCCCTTTTGCATAGCTCATCTATATCCGTCATGATGCGATCAGGATCAATGGCATAGAGTTCGAAATCGTCATCTGAAAGGCTGGTATCGATGCAATCCTTCAATAACTTTTGCTTTAAAGACTTCTGCTTCAGCTTTTTAAATGCAGACTCGAACTTGAGAATTTTCTGCTTTGGGAATGCCTCGTCGTAGGCTGCAACGATGTAAATGCGTTCACGCTTGGTGGCGGCGCCCAACTGGCCCGAGTTAAGGACTACTGAAAAGACTGAGTATCCCAGCTCGGATAGTTCTTTGAAAACACGCGCATGGGTTTTTCCTCCATCATGTTTCTCGAAGTTTCTGACATTTTCTAGAAACACGACTTTAACGGGTCGTCCTAATTCTTTCTTCTTCCTGAGGATGTCCGTAATGTTAAAGAATAGTTTTCCCCTATCCTCGGTGAACCCAAGCCTGTTTCCGGATATGCTGAATGCCTGGCATGGGAAGCCTCCGCAGAGCACGTCGTGATCTGGAATTTTTGAAATATTTTCAGCATTCGCCAGGACCGTAATGTCTCCGAAGGGCACCTCGCCGAAATTGACGTAATAGCTAATTCGGGCATACTTGTCCTTCTCGCTTGTAAAGATGCATTCCCCTCGTGAATTCTCACCAGCTAGTCGAAACCCGCCTATGCCGGCAAAGAGATCGATGAAAGTAAAGAGAGGCATCCTCACCTTTCTTTTAAGCGCGTGTTTTCGTTTGAGCGCTCCCTTTAGCTTAAGGCGTAAGGCCTGATGGCTCGTATTATTATAACTGTCATACCCTGACAGGAAGTCGTCCGGATATAGTATCGCTCCATGCCTATGCTGGTGGGTGTGAAGGGCCAGCAAATCTAAGTCCTTGTCGCTCATTTTTACTAGAGGCACTTTCGGTTTTTGTGGCATCAAGATGACTAATTGGCTGAGGGATGTCTTAGTCAAGCGCAGGGGTGTAGCATTCAACCCTATGGCTTATCCCGGTTGTGCTGGGTTTAGGCACCTTGATTGATATTGTTAATAAGCAAATACGGGTTAAAGATTTGTGATGCCCCAGTACGAATACGACTCCTATGAAGCTTTGAGCTTTGTTAATGATTCGGCGATACGCTTGCCACGTTTCCAGCGCAAGCGATCATGGGATGAATCAAAGGGTTTCGGCCTCGTCGTCAGTTTGATCAAAAAGTATCCATTGGGAGTTGTCGTCCTTAACAAGGACAAGGCCACGAAGTGGCTGCTCGATGGGCGTCAGCGCCGGTGGGCCCTGAGTGTAATGCTTGATGACCCTCACGAGGTATATCGCTGGAGCTGCAAGTTTTTAAAAGTCAAAATCAAGGACAACCCTAAGGATTTTCGTGTGAAGTATTGGGAAGGTTTGGCTCAATATATCGGCGCCAATGCAGATGAGTCCGACGAAGGTGGGCCGGTGGAAGGCCGTTTGGACTTTAACGATGAAGCAGTAGCCGATGACGACGTCGGTATTGGAAGACGATCTGACATGGCCCCCTTTGGACAGCTGTTGGACTATCTTGTTGAGGTACACAGTTCCAAGTCTGGGGATTATTATGCTCAACTTTTCGATATAAAGTTAGACAAGAAGTTGAAACAGAGCCTAAAGTATTACGTGAAGGGCGAGGTGGTGGGGGTGCATCTCAGGAACTTAATCAAGGAGTATCTTGATAAGAATGTAGCCAAAGTTGACACCATCGAGTCATTCTCTGGTTTCGTCGACCAAAAGTACTTTCTCGCCGGGAAGGCTGCTTCTAAATCTTATCGTGATGCTATCCAGGTACACTGGCCTCAGATCTCGAAAGGGCTTTTGTTTTACAGGTTTATTAGGTCACTTCTAACTGAATCCAAAATTGGAACTGTAACTCTAACTGACGCATCTGATTTGGATGCGCAGCGGGTCTTCGAGATTATAAATACCAAAGGACAGAAGCTTTCTGCGGCAGAAATATCATCGGCCGACCGCAATTGGAACACGCGACTCGTTAATCCAAGCAATCTGCTAAAGGCTCATGCTAAGGTTGTGTATAAACGGCTCGAGATAGATGTTGACGCTCCGTTGGTAAGGTGGGACGTGCCAGCGACCTTGATTCAGGAGTTGAGCGGACAGGGGTTTTTCTCCTTATTTTATCCTAGACAATTAAAGCCAGAATCTGCCTCTACTGCTTCTGAATTCGAGTCTCGGATAGGATACGGATTCAAACTGCTATCGGCGATTAGTTATCAATCTATAAACAAAACCTGCATCGACGACCTTTCTCGAGAGGGAGCGGTGGACTGGGATGATTACCTTGATGTCGTTTCCCGGACATTTAGAGACATCGATGATGTCCTGAATCAAGTTCCCTATTTCTCTTGTTTTAAATCCTGGAATCTTGATCTGAATACTTTGTACGGACCGGCCTCTTCTATCCGTGTGGCGACTCAGCTCTATTTGGATTGGGATGCGAAAGGCTGCCCGAAAAACCATTCGGAAGCCCGGAATAAATTTATCGCGAATGCTCTATCATGTTTCGATCGGCTTATTTATGAGCGTCTTATGCGAGAGTGGACAAGCGCCAGCGATAGCGTCTTGAAGCGGAAGCTTAAGCATTTCAGGCAGCAGATTGATGCTGATGAAGGATATGTTGAAGAGCATGTAGATGAAGGGGCGTGGAGGTTTTTGGTCTCTGGCGCCTGCGAGAAGAATACCCTCGGCGATTTTGAGGTGAATTCTGATAAGTCCATCGAGATTTTTCGCGGACTGCTCCTGCATATGAATTGCGTGAAAGGCATCTCGAACGGAGCCCCATATGAAAAGGAAATTCTAACTATTGATCACTTCACGCCGGAATCACTGTTTTCTTCCTTTCAGAAAAACCTTCAGATTAAGGGTAACTGGCTATGCAATCTCGTCGCCGTTCCTGATAGGCTCAATAAGCAAAAAGGGACTAAGCCTTACGCCTCACTTAAGGAAGTGAACAAGCATGCATATTTACGCTATCTAGGTTGGAGGGCCAATGAAGTAGCCCCATTTGCTTCTGGCAAATGCATGGAAGAGTTCATGGAGAAAAGGAAAGTCGATTATACTACAAATTTCTTAATGGCTCGTAAATCATCTCTGAGCACGTTTGAATAGTTATATGGCAGAAATTAAACTAGTCTTCCCCGAACTGAGTGGCGTGGAGCGCGGTGCCAAGCTTTTGGCTCAGGACTTCAAGTCCAAGCCCCTTTACTATCTCGCCCGCGAATCGATCCAGAACTCCTTGGACGCCTGGACCCTCGAGGCTCGTGCAGCTGGTAAGCCAGCCCGGGTCGTCTTCCGTCTTCACGAAATCCCTAAAGGTAAGGTCATTTGTCGGGATGATATCCTGGAGGCTTTCAAGCGGGCCGAAAAGTATTGGGAATCCCGACAATCCATGTTCCAGCCGATTTGGGATGCCGCCAGGTCCTCTTTGACCTCTGACAAGGTGCGCATCCTCGAAATCAGCGACTACAATACGTGTGGCTTGGAGGGTGATGACCGCAAGGTCGGTGGTCGCTGGCATTCCTTGGTGAAGTCCGAGGGTGTGCCCAATCCCAACGCGGGTGCCGGCGGCTCTTACGGCATCGGCAAGATGGCTCCTTTTGCGTGTTCCGATGCGCGTACCGTCCTCTATTCCACCAAGACCCAAGAGGGGCATGCCTTCCAGGGCGTCTGCCGCTTGGCCACCTTCGAGCAGGAGCGTGTCAGGCGAGCCCCCGATGGGTTCATCGGCCTGGACACCGGCCCTAAGTCCGAACCCTACATCGCGGTCCGCAGGGAGAAGGATATCCCTGCGCTTTTCCAACGCACCGAGATCGGCACGAGCGTCTGGTGTCTTGGTTTTATCAAGCAGAAGCACTGGGCCCGTGAGGTCATCGCGGCTTCCCTCGACAGCTTCTGGTTGGCGATCCATCTGGGTAACCTGGAGGTCGATGTCATCGACGAAAGCGGCACCGAAACGCTCATCAACAAGAAGACCCTCGCCGCTGTGATCGCCGAAGCCGGTGACAAGGCGCATCTGGCTAAGTGCTCCTTGGCCGCATACGAAACCACCAAGCCCGAGCATCGATTGGTGAGTCCTGAGTCGGCACCGTTCCACGCCTTGCTCGGGCATGTGAAGCTGTACCTGTCTTTTGGCACTAAGGACACGTGTTCCAACGAATGCTATCAGGTGCGAAACAATTTCATGCGCATCCGCAGCAATCGCTGGCGTTGTCCGGTCGATTACACGGCCGTTGTGGTATGCGACGACCCCCAAGGCGCCGCCTATCTCCGCTCGATGGAACCGCCTTCCCATGAAGACTGGGTGCCCGCCTTGTTGGGGCCCGTCGAACAGAACCGCGCCGGCAGGGCTTTGAACGACCTTGAGCACTGGCTCCGTTCCTCCATCAACTCCGCCGCTGCTGCAGGCTCCGGCGATGAAATCATCGAGGAGTTGACCTTTGATGGTGAGAACGACCAAGGCACTCAGGGTACCGATTTGCAGGTGCAAGAGGAGCCGGTAGATCCCTTTGGTGCGAACACCCCCGTCAAGGTGACCGAGGGTGATACCTCCGGCTACGGAGGTGTCAAAGGTGTGAAACCCGGCAAGGGGGCTAAGAACCCAAGGAAAGACCCAATCCCGCGCCCAGACGGCACCGTCGACGGGGGCTACTTCTATGCCCGTGTCCTCGGCGCCACTGCAACCGCCGCCAAGATCCAGCTGACCCGTGTCGCTCCGTTCGGAGGTAAGGTGCCCGTGGCCTTGGCCTTCACTGCCTTGGGCAGCGAAGGGGAGCTGGAGACGCAGAAACCCACGGCCTGTGAGCTCGTCGGGGCAGGTCCTCTGGCCAAAGAGGGCTCTAACTCGGCGTTCTTCACCGTGGAGCCTGGTCAGATCGACCGGGACAGCCTGACGTTGGAGCTCACCCTAGCGAACGCCCGCGACATGCGTCTGGGCGTGCGTTTCAAATTCAAAGCATAACCATCGATGAAGACACACTCTTGGCCTCACCCCGTACTGGTGAGCTCTTCCATCAGCGAGGCCCAATACGAAAGGGACTACCAGGATGGGATTGATTTCACCTTCTCCTTGAAGAAGTCCGCCAAGGATAAGTTCGAGGCAAAGATCATGGTGGGCTCGACTGCCCTCCGCCGGCATATCGGCGAGGGTGAAGTCGACCTGGTGCTCTATTTCGAGGCCTTGGAATCGCCGCTGAGGCAGATCCGCCGGCTTGATGCTTCGACCTTAGCCTTGGGCAGCACGTTGGAGGTGCCGGTTGACTTGGACCAATCTAAGTTTTCGGGCGGCCTCAAGGTCTGCGTCTATCTCGTAGCCCAATCGACCTTTGAACTTTCCACCGTGGACTGCGTCGAAGGCTATGCGCCTAAGATGCTCGTGGAATCGGGGGCCCTGCTCGGTTATTCCAACGCGCACCTCTTGTACGACGACAAGTCCAACATCAGCAACCTCTTCAAGGTGAGAAAAGACGAACGCGTTGACCTGATGACGGTAACCTCCGAGGACGATTTGATCATCGTGCACCTGTCGAAGGATATGTTCGAGAAGTACACGCTTTTTCGCCTGAAAAACACCAATGTCACAAGCTGCTCGTTCCTATTTCCAGCCTTGGTTGAGACGATTGCCCTGATGGTCGCTGGCAACACCGAGTTGGAGCAATGGCCGGACGGTCTCCATGGAGCCCGATTCGTCGTAGCCCAGTCCTTGGCGAAGGAGGGCCTTGCTCCGCGGGATGTCGCTCAGAAGGGTGCGGTCTACGCCGCCGCGGCGCTGTTCTCTAAATTCAAAGAAAACCACGCCAAGCTCTTCAACGAACTAGGCACCTCCTATAAATCCGAATAAGATGCAAAAGATCTTCTCCAACGAGGGCCTGAGTCAGCTTCGTCTGCTCGTCGGTCAAAAAACCAACCTTGAGTCCCTCATCAAGGGGGTCGCGGTCGACGTCTCCGCATGTGAGCTGGAGGACGCCAAGTCCCTGCCCGAAAACATGCCGCTGCTGCAGGTCGTCGATCCGACCGGCGACAACCGCGTGAAGGACGACGCGGACAACGCGGTTCGTCTCCACCAGACCCTTGCGGGCTTGACTGCTCGGGCTGGTGCTAACCCTAGGCTTTGGTCCACCTTTGCCTTTAAGCATTACCAGGATTACATGCTCAAGCGCTGGCCCCTCGCCGATGCCAAGGACGAGACCAAGGCCATCGAGAAAATCAACGACCGCTTCTTTCTGAAGCGCGTGGGCCATAAGGGCTATTTCCGGCATGGCATCGCCCGACTTTGGTGGACGGCTTATATGACGGCCGACATGGATGAGCCTGATGTCGCTAAGCGCTACGAGCTGACCCGGTTTGCTTTCTCCAGGCAGGAATATCAGTTCGGTATCTTCCTGCGTAAATTCGGAGCCTCGCAACATGTCGCACGCTCGATCTTGGCTTACTTCAAGGCGAATGAGGCGCGTATTGGGGCTGCGATCGAAGCGACCTTCGAGTCGGACAAAGGATTCGTCGAGTTCATCCGCTTCGCGAACAAGCAGATGAACATTTACGGCTCAGTCTATGTCCTTGATGTGCTTACGCGCGAAAAGATCCATAGCTTGATGGAGCGCGACGCAAAGGTGTTCTACGGCGCGGCATGGCCGGACCCACAGTGATTATGCTGAGATTCAAGAGACATCGCGGCATCTGGGTGCCGAAGAACTGCATCATCCCGCTGTTTATCCTTGGGCTGATGATGGTTCTGTTTGTTAAGTGCGTGGAGGCGACGCGGGCTTCCCACTGAGCCGTGTTTGTGGGAATTGCCTTAGGGTAATCACCACGTCCAGCGCTGAGGAATGGGCGACTGGGGTTTGGTTTGAGGGCAGGGAAGGGCGCTGCGCAGCATTTCGGCGCCAAGAATACCCATGCTCCCATCCGGCGCGGCAAATGCCCTCTGTGGACGATTTGGGCTTCCTGAGCAGATTAGCCCTTCTAAGGCCATTGGCTTGGCCCCTGGTGTCTCAAATGGGCTCACCGGTCCATCTAAGGGCATTCTAGGCCTATACCTGCTGCTGCTCACGGACGATGTCGTGCCACCACCCTCAACCCCAAACCCAATACCCTGGAGCGAAGCTCCTGGCTACTGCTGGATCCCCTACGACTACCTCACCAACCCCCCACCTTGCCTCCGTCTTCTGGGCGATCCGGGCTGTGGCGACAAAATAAGAACGACTTGAAGCCGTTTTCAGTGAGCGCTTTGGCGCCCTTTTTGTTGGCGAGTTATGTGCCATAAGAGTTATATTGATTCTCCTGGACTGAACTCATCTCGCCTGGAATCCTGGCGAGATGAGTACCCCTGGATCTGAATGGACCGCCCATGAAACAGCCGCACTGGTTGATGCTTATGTTTGGATGTGGCTGAATGACCAGGCGGGCAGGAAGTATATCAAGGCCCATCTGGTGCGCTCCTTGATGGCTGGCCCAGTTGTAGGTCGCTCTAAGCAGGCAATTGAGTATAAGTTACGTAATGTCTCGAAGGTCTTTGCTGATCTTGGGCTGCCTTTTGTCGCGGGGTATGTTCCGGCAGATAACACGAGCGATGACATCAAGGAGTTCGCCCACCTTGCCTTTGGACGTTTGGCTAGCCGACTTGAGGCGGATTCCCCACGAATGTGGGGTTGAGCGTATCTGCTTAATGCCCTTTTCAGGTCAGGCTGAATATGTTCTATTCAGGCATGGCTAAGCCCCGACCAACCTTCATAGATCTCTTTGCTGGGATTGGCGGTTTCCATGAGGCATTTAAGGGGCTTGGGGCGGAATGTAAGTTCGTCTGCGAGCGTGACGAGGCCGCCAGAAAGACCTACCAGGCGTTTCACGGAGAATCCTGGGGGCCCGAGTTTACGGTAAATAGTCCAGGTAGCACCCACCCTCCTTGCTTCCATCGTGATATTACTAACCTGACGCTTTCGCAAAAAGATAAGCGTGGGAACAAGGGAACGAGAATGATCAAGAAAGTTATGGCTGGCTTTAATGTTGATATCCTCTGCGGCGGTTTCCCCTGCCAGCCATTTAGTCAGGCAGGGAAGCGTAAAGGTTTTGATGACGAGACTCGGGGAACTCTTTTTTACGACATTTGCCGAATTATCCGGGCAAAATCGCCTCGGGCATTCTTTTTGGAAAACGTAAGAGGCATCCTGACGAACGGAGAGAGCATCTCTGATTCCAAGGGGAATCCGTTGCCCTATGGCACGACACTTCAGGTCATTCTCGAAAAGCTTTTCACTCCGCTTGCCGAAGGCGGCTTAGGCTACCACCCGCCAGGAGGGCGCCCCACAAAGAAGCGCCGCAAGTTGGGCGATTGTGAGGTCGCTCCTGGCGTCTATCTGGTCAGTGCTTCTGACCACGGACTTCCTCAGAATCGACAAAGAGTTTTCATTATCGGTTTCAAATCTTCCAAGGAGGCTAAGCGCATGCGCCTGCCGGAGAAGGTCCTTGATGGCCAGGGCGTCTCCTTGGCGGAAGTGCTTGAAGTTGCCAAGGTGTACATGAACTCCAAGCGGGACAGTGAGCGCATTGTGGGATTCACCCTGCGATGCGGCGGTAAGCGTTCTCCAATAGCCGATCGAAGGAACTGGGATCAATATTATGTAAAGACTCGCGATGGTGAGGATACTGAATGGCCGTTGACTGAGAGGCATGGCCTTAGGCTAATGGGTTTCCCTGAGGAAAAACGCTTTCCGAGAGGAACATCCTATTCCCAAGCCATGAAGCAGCTTGGGAATTCCGTAGCCGTCCCTGCAATCAAGGCTTGGGGGGAAGAAATGTTGCTTGCGATGGGCTTCGAAGTGCCCGACGCCTAGCCATCCATTAGGTCAATGAGCTCATCGAGCAACTCGTCGCCAATATCATCAGGGTCGGCGGCTCCAAGGAGTTTCTTGACTGAGGTTGCAAGGTCCTCCGGTGAGATGCGCCTCTTCTTGATGAGTGTTTCGAATTCGACAGCCCAGTGTTGACTCGATGTAGGTCCTTTCCGTCCTGCATTCGTCTTGGCGCTAGCCTCTTTAACCAATTTTAGGAGGTCTTTTTCGGTACACCCAATTTGTTCAGCAAAGAGTTCGACGGGGTCGGCCGCCGTTTCTTCTCCCAGCAGGTCCTTCCAGATCCCGTCATGGGTGGCGATGAAAGCTGCGACCACTTTGGCTTGGGCGCTCCAGTTTATGAAGCCCTGCTTTTTGAAGGGTGGAGGTAGAAATTCCAATAGTTCATCAGGCCGCATTTCGTGCAGTTCATAGTTGACCAGATATTGGCCGACATCGCGATGAAGGTGTTGCAGGGCCCAGCGTCGTTCTCCTGAGCTGCCAGGAATCACTTGTTTCCCGTCGAAATAAATAGAATGCGCAGCTTCGATAACGGTCTTTTCCCGGTAAGAACCTACGCGTGCAAAAGTTTGCTCGCAGTAATCAGACATTGAGCCAGGCGCTGAAAGTAGCATCGGCTTGCTGAGCTCCTTGCCTAAGTGCCTGATCATGAAGACGCCATGGCCAATTCTGTGTCGATAGGCCTTCTTGAAGTTAGCGTTCCATATATAGGCCGGGAATTCTTGTTCTGTTGAGACGCTTAATTTAACTTTACCCTTCTTGGAAGTGAACGTGGTAAGCTCTTCGAAGTAGTAGGCAGACAGCCAACTCCAAATCCCATCTCCGGGCTTAAGTCTATCCATGGCGACGCTGTCCTCGAGAGTATCGAATAGCTTAGAGCAGAGTTCAAACCTTGTGGGGAAGGGCCCACTGGGCAGATTCACCTTCTTGTCGGTTACCTCGGTGAAGGCTGGATTCATGGCCAATGACTTTACCAAGGCGATATCCTTGGGGGTGGGCTTATCGATTTCACGAAGCCTGCCGAGTGCCTCGGTGAAAGCGTTGTGACCGGTGCCGTTGAAGCTATAGAGGGGCATTATTGTTTTTCTGGGGTCCACTTACTAGGGAGCTTAAGCCAGCTGGCGTAGTTATTGACGGATTCGTTGATCCAGTTGGTGATTGGCAGTAAAGTATCCTCGCCGCCGGTCGGCGGCGGTTCAAGGTTCCATCGCTTAATTTTACAGAGCAGCAGCCACTTCTCCGCGTTTGCGTGCCGTGGGCTGCCCTTATCTAGATGGAGATTCTCGTTAAAGATAATGGAGAGCACTGAGCGTAGAACCGCCGGCTTGATCAGGGGCCAAAAAGCCGCATCTCTTAAAAGGAGCGATTTAATGTTACCTTGAGCCCGGTTATTCAGGAATAAGATCGGTCGAGCCGTCTCGCGCCACTCGACCTTGTAGAGTTCGTTTTTGGGGATATCACATTCACGAACGATGATCAGTGAGCGCTTGCCTTTGTCTTTACCGGATCCCGGTAGGTCATGGGGGCGAGTATCCGCCTGAATCTGCTTGGACTCCGGGTTAACGACGCGGATTTGAATCTTAGGGTCGTGCTCCTGCGAAAAGTCTTCGAAGACGCATTCGCTCGTTTTTTCGAGGAGTTTCGAGAGCTTGCCTGCCTTGATGGTCTGGGCCTTATAACGGTCGGCGCAGCGAACATAAACTTCACAGTCTGCGTAGGTTTTGTCGTACCGCTTTTCTGCAGCTAAGGTTGGTTTGAAGCTTACTTTTACTTTTAGGGTGCCTGCGTCAAAATATGGCGCGAGGGTGACGTGCTTGGAGATGTCTTTGCGTCCCGTTGAGATGAGGGTCCGAATCATGGTCGTTTACGCTCTTTTATTTAGTTTTGGGCAACTTGACGTTGGCTTTCAGGTCTTTGTTGCGGTCGAAGCCTTCGATGGTGATTTCCATGTCTGCGGATAGCTTGAACTTCATGATGTTCTTGTCTCTTGCGGTGATCATCGTGCCGATGGCATGCGCCTTCATTTTCCGAAGGTTGAAGTCAAAGGGACGCCACTTGGCGCCTCGCATCGTCGAGACAAAATAAAGCAGCAATGTGCATTCTGCACCGGCATGTTTAGCTGCATGTTCGGTTGCCTTGATGGTAAGGTTTCCCTTGCTGTCTCGGCTTAGGATAAGCAACGCAGGGCCTCCTTCCACTTCCAGGTCGATTGGGTCGTCATCTTCTTCCACTTCATCGTCTCCGATGTCGTCAGGGAAGTCGTCCGCCAGGATTGACTCGTCGTCGACTTCTACGCCGCTACCTAGGAGGTTCTGCATTACGACGAGCAGAGACTTCACATAGCCGATGGCATCGGTAGCATTGTCGTAGATTCTAACGGCCAGGCAGTTTCTCTGCATCCAGGTCGAGTGTGCCGGCCCTTCTGCTTTTCGTAATAGTTCAGCGATGTCCCCTTCGTCTGCAAGTAGGAGCGCGATGCAGGGAGTTTCTGCCATGAAGCTGCTGTTCTCGTAGACGGAAATGCCTTGCCGAATATAGTAATCCATTCCCTTGCCATCTGTCTTCTGCAGGAATAGCTTAACCGATGAGCAACGTATTACCTTCGAGGTTTTCTCTTGGGTTTCGATGGGGACTTCGACGGCCACCAGGTGGCCAGCTTGGTATCGGTCTTTCAGGGCCTTGAGCTCAGTAGGGTCAAAGTGTTGGGCTCCCAGCCGGTCACCGTAGTTGCTCAAGCGATAGGTGATGGATTTAATATCGCTGGTCTTACTGGCGGCCTTTTGTGCTCTCTTAGTAAAAGCAATTAAAGCCGCTACTTTAGGACCAATTTGGGTTGCTAGATCTTCAATGTTCGAGGCATCAATTCTCTCGGCCTCCGCCTTTCCAGCCGCGATCTCGATTACTAGGCGCCCTTCAACAATCGGGTAGAAGTAATGCAGGATGGCCGCTTCGGTGAGCGCTTTGGGGGTGAAGTCGCTGATAGGGAAGGGCACCACGATGGAAAGGCCTGGTTCATCGTTCCGGGTTATTCCAGTGGCTTTGACGAAGTCCTTTAAGGTTTGTCCATGTGTTACTGGGTACTCTATTTTTCTCTTTAGCTCGCCCCAGAGGGCATAGGCCTGATACCGGACTGAGTTGTAAGTGTGAAGGCTAAGCATGGTTTGTCCCATTAGGAACGGGCCAGCTTCCTCGTCTTTTGTCCGGCTAGTGTTTCGGATGGTCAGGCCGAAAAAGGTTTGGAGCCGGGATGCCATCGGATTGACGATCTTGCCAATGCCGAAGGCCCCACCGCGATTGGAGCCTTTCCCCTTGTTCGTGCTTCCAACGTTGCGCCAAAAGGTGGCAAAGCCTCCGTCATCTGGGTCTGAACTGCTGATATCTCCGTTCAGTCCATCCGTATGGAAGTCTTCGATCACAAGAAACTCAGGGGACTTGAAGTCCGGACTTTCAGGCTCGATGTCGGACTCCTCGCAGGCTTTCTTGTAATGGCTTAAGACCGAATCTTTCCCTTGCGCGAGTAGTTTGGAGATGAAGTGCTCCCTGCCTTTAGGTGCTTTGGTGAGCGAAAACCTAACAAGCACGGATCTCTTCCCCGATTGGGCGTCCAGAGCGTTCTGGATATTCTCACGCACAAGGTTCTCGACCATGTTAGCCGAGTCCACGCGGAAGAAGTTATTCGCGGCGTTGGATTGCTGGACGCCGCCTTTAGGGGTGGGGATGAAGTTCCAACTGGGGGCCATAGAACATGATTGGACCTCTTGGACCTGATGGGCACAAGCATCTAATAGATAATGTACTGTAATCACCTTGCGGGCCCCGTAGCCCTGGGTATATTCGGCTACACGCTTTATTATATTATGTGGCATTTCCTAGAATTGCGCGAGGAGGGGGTGGGTATGGACCCCATCCACGATAACTTTTTCGTGCAGGACAGCGCGAACTTGGCCGAAAGCCTTGTACGCGAAACACTGCAGAACTCGCTCGACGCCCAAGTCGATGAGGGCACTCAGGTCCGTGTACGCTTTGCCCTTAACGAGGTCCCCGAGGCCAAGCGTGCGATCTTTGACCGGTACCTGTCTGCCCTCGCGCCTCATATCCAGGCGGCTAAGCCAAGTTTGGCTAGGGTATGTGAGGCTGCTAAGCCGCAGTTCCTGGTGATTGAGGATTTCGGGACGAAAGGCCTAATGGGTGATACGGTCAGCAACCGCGACACGAAGAGCGGTTTCTCTAACTTTTGGCGTCATGTGGGTAAGACCGAGAAAGGCTCAGGTCGCGGTGGAGCGTTCGGTATCGGCAAGGTCGTTGTGCCTATGTCGTCTTCTGCTTGTGCGTTCTTCGGTGTGACGATTCGACACGAGGGGGCTGACTCCCGCATCCCCCTGCTAATGGGCCAAGCAATGCTTCCGCAACGCACGGTTTCCGGCGTTGAATTTGAGCCTTTCGTTTTGTTCGGAAAACAGTCCGCCCCGGGTAAGGCTGTCCTGCCGCTGCGCGAGAAGGGATGCGATGAGCTGAGCAAACTGGCCGGCCTTAGCCGAGTCAATGAGCCAGGGACCTCGATCGCGATTCCGTACCCTTCAAGTAAAGTGGAATGGGGTGAAGTGTTCACGGCCGTCATGAAGCACTACTATCTGCCGATTCTTTCTCAGGACCTTGTGGTCGAATACGTCAAGGATACTGGCGGAGTTCCTATCGTGATCGACAGGAAGGGCCTCATCGAGAATGCGTCGAAGGTGAGCTCGGACTTTACCCACCAGGTTAAGTTCGTCCAAGAGGCCATCGCTAAACCCGACGCTACCTTCGTGACCATCAATGGTAAGGAGACGAACCAGGAGCTCACCGCAGCCAGATTCACCGAAGAAGAGCTCCAGGCGTTGCGAAAGCGCTATGCGGATAACAATCTGCTCTGCTTCAAGTTGCAGGTCTACGTCCGTCCGAAGGTCGGCGACCCCGCTTTCTTTCCCCTCAAGTTGTTCATCCGCAAGGCTCCCGATGGCGTCGAAGGCGCCGACCTTTATGTCCGAGGAGGCATCTCTGTCTATAGCAACGCGACCTATAAAGGCCAGCGGGCCTCGTTCGCCTTGGAGCTGATCCAGGAGAAGAATCATCTCGGCGAACTCCTCCGACTTTCTGAAGGTCCGGCTCACAACCAGTGGTACATCAGTTCTCCGCGTGCTGCCGAGGCTTATCATGATTCGAGTTCTGCGATCAGACTCTGCCGCACCGCTCTGCTCAAACTTCATGAAATTCTTTGCGTCGGAGAAGAAAAGGAGGATGTTTCGGCGTTGGCCTCCTTTTTCCCTGTCGGTATGCCTGAGCTCCCGAAAAAGTCCGCACCTTTCAAGATCACTTCCGACAATCAGGGGGATGTTTTTGTCCGAAACTCATCTGAGCCAGGATCACCCTCGGTCGTCGGTATTCCGTTCACCGTGAAAATCAGTTATGAGAAGGTGGGACGTGGCCGTGGGTATTCCCGTAGTGACTTCATCCTGGGCGAGGGCGCCGGCGAGATCAAGGTGCGTGCCAAGAAAGCCGCTTTCACCTATGATGCGGCCGGTAACAGCGTCACGCTCACGCCAAGTGCCGAAGATTTCGAGCTTAAGGTCGGACCCTTTGACATCAATCGCAACCTGGACGTTCGCGCCAACTTCACCAAATAACGATGAAACGCACCTTTAATTTCACCGGAAATCGTAAGCTGGACGGTTGTTTCATCGCCAACTTTGATGAGACCCAGAACCCCCTCGTCATCAGGGCGACGCTCGATCCGAAGCACAAGGATTCCTTCGAGGGGCTCAGGCCTGATTTCGAAGTTGCCTTGGCCGCGAGCGACGTGCTTCGCTTCGACTACAAAGTTGGAACTCTTGCGGAACTCATCAGGGCTAACGGATTTACGGTCGTGTTGAAGGATTTCACACTTGAGGGGGTGAAGCCACAGGTTGACCTACGCATTGTCGACTTAACGACCAAGAAAATCGAGGCATCCGCCGTTGATATCGTGCCAGATGTGTCTCAGGGCCCTGGGCGGCGTTCGTTTGTTAAGCTGAGCCTTTCGCACGCCATTGGTAAGGAAGTCTGGCGTGTGCGGTGGAATCCCACCGAAAGCGTTCCGGTGCTTCAGTTGAACGCTTCGATTCCAGACATTGAGCGTATGTTCACAGACGCCTCGCAGCTCGGTACCTTGGTGATGCCTCAGGTTCTTCGTCAGGTGCTTATGGTCATGCTAATGTCAAAGTACGATGAAGGAACTGGAGTGCTTGCTGATAGCGCAGATAACATCCTTAAGTTCTGTCAAAAGCTTGAAAGGTCCGAACCTCCGCTCCCCGAGTCTCGTGAGTATTTCGAGGTGGCGTCGTGGGTTGACCTAGTTGTGACAAAGTTCGCCGAAAAAATAAATGCCGCTGAGCGTTTCCATTACCCACCAGAACCTTCCATTTCTCAGCAATCATGATTCTCCCTGTACGTCAAATGACCCCCGAAGGGGTCGCTCAATTCAAAGAGTGGCTTGCTAACGGTGCTGCAGGTCATGTGCCGCGTCATATCCTGCTTTCGGACGATTGCTCCAAACTTATGACACCGGAGGTAACCGTCGACACCGACAAGAAGTTCGCGAACCGACTGCAGATGGCTATGTATCTTCAGGCTAAGCTGACCCCTTTTAAGATCCCTGCGCCCGACTATTCCCACGGTGTCTGGACTTGGCTCTCAGCTGCGTATTTCGAGGCACTTGCTCCACGTGGCAGAAATGGGGAGCGCGTCCATTTTTCGACGGCAACCGATTTCCCTGCGTACATCTGGAAGCCTAACGCGACAAACTTTGGTAGGAAATTCTACCTGCATCGCATAGGGTTTGCCGTGAAAGTTCTAGATGTCCTCGGTCGTGATGAAGCTGCGCCGCTACTCGACTCAGATCCTGGTGTCTGTTCCGCCTACTGCGAAGAGAATTATGCCCGCGTTGGCGGTGGGATTGAATTCACTCTTTCCATCAAGCTTGCTAACTCTCTCTTTTGGAATGGCCACAATTTGAAGGCAGGCTGGAAGAAAAATGTTCCAGGTGGCTTGATTCACATGCATCGCTGGATCTCCCAGCTTTCCGTGAACTATGACGTCACCAAGATGACGCTCTCCGAACTCCGCGCAAAGCTCCCCCCCGAGTTAGCTAGATAAGATGTCTCTGTCCGCTGACTATTGCGTGTCGTCTAACGGGGCTCGCCTATTAGAGTTCTTTCGTGACGGGAAGACCTGGTATGCCGATGCCGGCTTTCCCAAAGAGGATTTCAAGATAGGCGCCCAAGTGGCTTATTTCCTCTGCGTGAATATGGATCGCGTCCGAGCGTTCGCCGAATCAGAAGGCCTCCGGCCTGAGCCTAGTTTCAGGGACGTGATCAAGGTCGGCAAGGGATTCGTCCGTGAGGTCGTCTGGACCCGCTACGAAGACTTCGACATCGGCGATATGACCATACGTAGACCATGTATCCGTCTTGACTGGGAGTCCGGCAAGGGGAAGGCGGGTACTTTCAATTTCGGGGTAGAAAAAGCCAAGGCTATCATCGCCATGAAGCGCCAGGTCGCCGAATTTGCTTCGACCTACGGCTGATTTGGAGGCTGGCTACCTTGCGGAAGCCCTTGGGCTTGGAACAACGTTGGCCTCATAAAGCACATCGACTCCGATGGTTCGTCCACGACGGGCGAATCCGAACTGGCCGCTCGTCCGAGCGCTGCCGTGCGTCCGTCAACAAGCGCTGGGAGGCCTACCGCCCGCAGCCTGGCCGCCCAGTCCGGCTCCCAGCCAGCCTTAGCCTCATCTTTAAAGCTCACAATGAAACAGCCCAGGATCGCTCCTGGGGCTGCTTTGTTATGAACCCAAACCACGCTCACGCTGAACACAAAGGGGCAGGGCGCTTGGCCCTATCGTCGACTGATGGTATTATTCTCGGCGTCGGGGATCCCGCAAGGGGGCTAGCGAATCACCAGGCTGGCCGATGCACCGATTGAATCCTTGGCATTCCAGAGATTGACCTGGTATTGGATGCGTTTGGTACGGGTGCGGTGCTCGAGTTCCTGCAGGGTGAGGAGCACGGCGAAGGGCTTGCCGTAGGTGTTGGCCGAATTGAGGACGACGAAGGCGAAGCGGAAGCGTTCCCCGAGCTTGGCGGCGAGGTCGTACTCGCGCTGGGTCGCCCCGAAGAAGAATCCGGCAAGGCTGGCGTCCTTGATGGGTTTTTTAGTGGTCTTCATCTCGACCAGGATGATTTGATCGAGATGGCGGGGCAGGGTGGCTTCTTCGACCGTCGGCTCCGCCTGCGGTAGCATGATGGCATCAAAGCTCTGCGGTCCGTAGAGCTTCGTATCCCCCAGCCCTAAGCCCTTCAGGATAGCCTTCTTGGTCTCAGTCGTGGGCGCCTGAAACCTAGGGTCCTTGAGCAGCACGTCCTGCAGGCCCGCCTTTTCGACGATCCTGTTGCGCTTGCTTTTCCCATGGTCCCCCAGGTCTTCCACCCGGGTAGGATCACTTAGCCTGCCTTTAGATCAAGATCAGGGTGTGTTATCCCTAAACTATAATATAAACGGTCTGAATTGCGTTTTGCCTAGGTCTGTCTCAAAACAACATCACAGCGTTGGTTTGGTCGCAGGCCGGAATGTGGGCGACACAGGTTGCTTGCTCATTTGTCTTGGGGAGAACATGGATGAGGCAATCAAGGGTGCAGCGAGGGATCCAGTTTGGACCTATCAGATAGTGCGAAGCCGTTATGGCGGCGTAGGGCCCATTGCGGAAAACCCAATCATCAGCGCAAGCAAGGCCCCTCGGTGACTGACATAGTTAGTTACAAGTTGATTTGTATAATCACGTATCTAGACACACGACATGCCTCAACCAGCAACCACGCGTAGCACATGGCTTTGCTCCTTTGTCAAAGGTGTTAAGGAAGAAGACGCAAAGCCCAATAACGTCAGTGCCCTGCCGCACTTCTTTTCGGAAGGCTTTTTTGGCTTCGGGGTGCCTGAAAGCAACTTTGACCTCTCGTCGTGCGCGTCAAAGGAGGAAATTGCCAAAAGGATTATCTCGAATCATGCGGCGTCAGGCACGCGTGAAAAGTCTGCTGTCGATCAGTACTGGAGGATTGCCAAAGAAGCCAAGGCCGGCGACCGAGTCTTCCTTGCCAGTTACGAGGGCGTCATCTGCGCATGCGGTGTTATTGTTGAGGCGTATAGGTACAATGATATCTCACGTGCGGGCACAGATCTTCGTTCGAAGTTTGCTCACTCCATTTCGGTTAAGTGGACTATCACGGAGGCGTTTTACCCATGGAAAGCTTGGCAGGCTGCGGATTTCACCAAGCCGCGGGAGGACTACATACCCAATTGGGACACTGAGGAGGCTGATTTTATTGAACGTAGGTTGCGCGACAAATTAAAGCTCAACAAGATATATACTGGTGCCCCTGGTACTGGTAAGACTTATAGGCTAAAGCCTGATGCTGTTGACGCATGCTTGCGTCATGATGACCCATTTTATGCTGAGCTCGAGGCGCCTGCATTCACTTCAAGGCGTAGGGACCGCTATAAGCGTAAGTTCGACGAACTTGTAAAAGAAGGCCGCATTGAGTTGGTAACCTTTCATCAAAGCTATGATTACACCGATTTTGTCCAAGGGATTCGCCCCGCTTTATCGGAAAAGGGCGGGTTGAGGTATGAGATGGTCAGGGGACCTCTATGGAGGATCGCTAATGCGGCGATGCGCTCGCAGGAAGCCGGTTCCGGGGAGGGTTACGTGTTGTTGATCGATGAGATCAACCGAGGGAACGTTTCAAAGATTTTCGGGGAGTTGATTACATTGCTTGAGGAGAGTTACCGCATCAATGGATGGGAGGCTGTCCAAGAGGGGCATCTGGTCGCCCTCGCGGGAGGCCAAGTTGCGGATGATGACGTGACCTTGGTTTGTGATACCTTCAAGAAGTCCGGCAGATTTGGATTGCCAGCTAATCTGTCGATTTTTGGTACGATGAACTCAACCGATAGGTCGATTCAGCGACTGGATTCCGCCTTGCGCCGTAGGTTTGACTTCATCGAAGTCTTGCCCGATCCGACCCTGCTTTCGGATAATCTGGCTCTTAAGGATTTTCTGGAAAAAATTAACTCGGCATTGGAAGTCCGCAAGCCGGGGTCTGGCTGTCAGATTGGACATGCCTGGCTTATGCTGCGCGGAGTCGCCATTCCGCCTTCGAGCGTGCGACTGCTTTGCGAGGCCTTTAATAACAAGATATTCCCGCTCCTTTCAGAGTGGTTCTGGGATGACCCTGATGGTTTGATGAAGATGTTTGGTGGTGCTAGTGCATTGGTCGATCTACCGAGCAGGAGGATAAGGAGCTTGGTCGAAAAGGCCGATGAAAGCGACGATGCCTCGATGACCCCAGACATCTTCCTCCGGAAGTTTAAGGAGAAATATAGAGCCAAAAATTCAGGCGCAGGATGATGTTCCCGCCCTTTAGGACCTTGATTCTCAGGGAGAATCAACGATTGCCAATCGCTCAGCCTGGTGAGTTGGAAGGAGACTTTGTTACCCCTGAGGAGGCCAGGGAGATTGTAGCACTAGTCGAAAGCTTGGGTACAGTTGACCGCCGTTCTGCGCCGAAGATCGATGGCGAATTCATGGACTTCGGGCTCTGCGTCGGTGGTCTCTCCGTTCCAGGTTGTAATATTCAGCTGCGTCCCAAGCCGGCATTTAGCACTACTGGCAAGCCCCTGACACGCGGTGCTGACGGCTACGTTGATCTTTCCCGTTTGGTTATGTCGGCTAATCAAATGTATTTGCCTGCAGCCGAGTACTCTTCGCCTGGGCCCTTTGATGAAGGCCTATTTGTCAAATATGCTGATTCTTTCACCAAGGATTTGCTTTTCATCATGCACGATGGCCTGCGCGGTGGATACGTCGATGTTGTGGAGGGCGTACCTAGTGTTCGTGGGCGCATCCTGTTCGGCGACTTCTCTTATATTAACCGCCCGCACTTGATCGCATGTAGCTACCAGGAATTCGTCTACGATACTTTGCTTAATCGCACGCTTAAGCGCGCCACCAAGATAATTGTTTCACAGGCTCTCACGGACCTGGACCCCGACTTGCAGCTAATGTTCAATAGCGTTAAGTCGAAGGGAGCGCAGATCCTGGATATGATGGATGAGGTTGCTGATATCCCGCTTTGCTGGGATGACGTTTGCGATTTAAATGTCGAGAGGCTTGACGCTAAGTTCGCACGGCTGCTTGCTTTCTCAAAGTTGCTTATCAAGGGAAATTCCCCCACGGTTTTTGCTGATGACTCGAGTTTGCGGTCTGTTTCTGGGGGGTTCTCGTGCTTATGGGATTTGAGCAAGCTCTACGAACTTCACGTCTTTAACTATTTGAAGAAATATGTGAGCGAATGTCCCGATTGTATTGAGAAGGGCGTTTCGGTTGTTGGCCAAGATTCAAGTCACAAGGTGTTCTTAGATAGGAAGAGCAACATGGTTTACGCTGATATCGTTGTTTATGTTGAAGATTCCCCGGTTCTCATAATAGACACGAAATGGAAGAGCCTGCCGACGAAGTCCTCGGAAATAGACCGAAACGACGCTTATCAGATGCTCGCTTACGCTCTGACTTATTCCCACGGCAGTAACGTCAGGGAAAATGCTATTCCCGTGTGCCTGCTCTATCCAGCTATCGGCAAGAGCAGAAAGCCCATTTTAGAGACTAAGTTTACCGGTACTAATTCCCCCCTGATAGTTGCAGCCTGTCCCATGGATCGAGGTAACTTGGAGTTTTCACCATCGGTCATTTTTGACTCTTATTGGCCCGTGGCATCCAATAATAGCTCGCCTCGTAGTCCTGAAGTCTGAGCGCGCGACTCTGAACCTTCGCTTTAGGTCCTATTCCCCTATCGCGAACAGCCCCGGGATTTCTCCCGGGGCTGTTTTGTTATGAACCCAACCAGACAACCGACGCAAAGGGGACTGGGTGTCGCTGATAAGAGGTAAGGTACCCAAGCTTGAGCGTGCCGCAAGGGGGGGCAGGGTGCCTTGGTTCCTGTGGCAAGGTGTCACACCAGGCTGCCTTTGGAGCGCTCGCGGTTTTTTAAAGTTAGTTTCTTTAGTAATGATTACTAAATGTTGGTATGGAATGAGATACGAAGTGGGCGTTGTTTTTGGGAAAACGCTGTCAAACGCACCGCGGAATTTTTCCAGAAAAACGCGAGGGCCGTTTTAACCAATAGAATCAAGGGTTTCCTGTACTTGCACGGGGTGGTGCTGCGACCGGGTTTTTCTATAATATTCTGTAATCCGAAAAAACCGTGTTAATATATCTCCACTGAAATCACTGATGCGCCCCAAAGCCCCCGATTCCTCGCCTCAACCCGGGAAATCCCGCTAAAAACCGCTTCTAACCCAAATTCCCCCCTCCGTTTCAAAACTCCCACCCTTGGGAGAATGGGCCCCTCTGTGCCTAAAAACCAACATCCTTCCTTTTTCCTTCTTCCTATGACCACCCCCATGCGCTCCACCGCCTCGTCCCAGTCCCGCCTCCTCTCGATCCCCTGCAGCACGCTGCTCACCCCGGCCGCCCTCCAGGAACGCGTCGCCCACATCCTCCGCCACGACCCCCGCCTCGCCCGCTCCTTCGTCCCCGGGCAGGACGCCTTCGGCTTCACGGTCCAGGGCACCGACCAGACCACGGGCATCCGCTTCACGGTCAGCCCCCTGGCCGACTCCGTGAACCACGTGGACGTTAGCTTCCACCGGACGGACGCCTCGCGCGCCGGCCGCATCCTCGACCAGCTTTTCGGTTGGAATTCCCGCACGCCTGACTTCGTCGAGGACGTCCGCCTCGAGGTCCTCCTCGCCGCTAGCCCCAACGACACCAGCGCCTGGCCCCTCCTCGCCGCCTAACCCCCAACCCCCAACCCCCAACC
>JACCDP011320462.1_pt1 | contig 22732 bp, 40 predicted proteins | sample 7445841 | NCBI WGS metagenome assembly JACCDP01 (sample SAMN15323441, study PRJNA562643) | freshwater metagenome | isolation source: river surface water | place: USA:Blue River Watershed | collected 2017-08-17
AAGTACCAGACTTAGCAAAAGCGCCAATGAGATGAATAAGACCAAAAGCATAGAACCCAAATCCCGGGATGTATGAATAATGGACAAAATGATTGCGTTTTTGTTTAGTATCATCATCTGGATTCCAATTGCGACGGATCGCTAAGACAGTTTGTGTACCTTTTTCGATAGTAACAACGTAAGGCAGAGCAATACCCGTTGGCTCGCCGTCCTCGTCTTTGTCTTCGTAGCCGGGCAGGTCCATGTCCACGTGCATCTCAAGGATCTTGTACCTGTCGTCAGATGAGGCACGGAAGCCCATCTTCTCAGCAATCTTCTTCTCAACCTCGTCGAATGCATCAACTGGATCACCAAGTTCTACATCACGATAAAAGCCTGCTACCTGTAACTTGCGCAATTCATTTTCAGTCTTACGCATCACATGCGTTATGCGCTGCGAGGTCTGGATGTTAGACGCCCCATACGGCACCACTACATCTTCGGCGGGGACAAAGAGAGATACTTGACGCTCAATGCTTGGGTCGTAGTACACCTTCTTAAACGCATTACCCGAAAGCCCCAAGCCCCACAGCATGCGCTCATGCTCTGGGCGGTACTCCACCATTACTTCAGTTAACTGATAGTTCATGTCGTCTTTAACACGAACGGCTGCTTCTTTTTTCTCCGGCGTCTCTTTGCCGATGATCTGAGTCTTAACAGGACCTGCCGATGGGAAGGTCTCCATGATGGTCTCGGCTTGGAACTTGACCAGCGCCTCACTTAATAGTGGGTGATAGACACCGCAGGCTCCGGGCCAAGGCTCCGTCCTATCTTCGATCTTCATGCCCAGCAACTCTAGACCATCAACGTAAGTCTGCATCCAGTCCTTGCGACTAGATAAGTCTTCTTCAAATTCACCAAGCAAGTCGCCGCATAACTCTGTCAACTCCCCCTCGTCCATCTCTTCAGCGAGGTTGGCGTTAAAGTCGTCACCGTCTTCATCTGGCTCAATCTCAATCTCAAGCCCACCGGCTTTAATGCTTACTGATTCTGGATCTTCAATCTCTATCTCGATGTCTGGTTCTGTAGCAGCCATCATCTCTTCGAGATCTAAACCCAGTGGGGCCTGCCCTAGTGCTTTATCAATTGCCATATTCTGTCCTTAGTAATAGCCCTCGAAGTGCCTTTTAAACTGCGGAGTTTCTTCAGGCTCATCTAAATTAGTGCGCAAATACCCACCCTTGCGGAATCTCATCAACGCGAGGGACACGCTGTCAACGTAGTCATCATGCTCGCCTGCCGGAAAAGATGCAACCTCATCAATCACTTCTTCAGCCCATTGGGAGTTCGGTGCCCACACTCTACCAGACGCAAATAGGTCTGAAACTGCATTTAGACGACTAATCTTGTCGTTACCCTTGCTCGGCGTGAACTCCTGCACGGGTATCCCCATAGACCGCATCTCATATATGAGGGGCGCCCCAGAAGCCTTTTTCTCAATAATCACGCTGTCCGGATCCCACTCTTTATATTGCTCAATAGCCACCTGTTTTAGCCTTGGGAACTCCATCCGTTCCCGAAAAGCGTTCAAAAGTATGATGTTTGCCTGTGGTAATCCTGTCTCATCCGGGTGATAAAACACCCCCCAGTGGGTCAGGGCGCTGTAGTCGGAGCGCTGGCTCTTTTCAAACGCCGTGTCCCAAGCCATAAGGGTAAAGTCGCAGTGCGGTGGGTCGTCTTCTTCCCAAATCTGCCACCATTCCCGCTTAACTATGGCTGAACTCTCGGAAACGGGGTTCTGTTGGTACTGCGCCTGCCATTTGCTGTTAGGAAGTTCCTCTTTTAGGGCGGAAAGTTCCTTTAATGACCAAAATTCAGGCCAAAGTGGGCTACCAGACGGCAAAAGGGCCGGAAATTCGATGACTTCCCACTCATCCCCACCCCTTTGGGCGGCACTCTTGAGTACCTGACCCGTCAGATCCCTCTTAGACCACCTCGTCATCACTATTACGATAGACCCACCCGGCTGTAGACGCTGCCGTGGGCCTGATGTGTACCACTCGTAGGTCTTGTCGTAGATGTCTGGGTTGATTTCGGCTAGGGCTGCTTCTTGTTCCGAGTGAGGGTCGTCAATAATGAGGAGGTCCGCGCCTTTACCCGTAACAGCGCCTCCCACACCGATAGCAAAATAGTCTCCCCCAGCGTTAGTCGCCCACCGCCCAGCAGCTTTAGAGTCCGCTTGTAGCTCAACCCCAGAAAATACTGACTTATAGACTTCTTGATCGACAAGATTTCGCACCTTTCTACCGAAGCCAACGGCTAACTCGGCTGTGTGGGAGGTCTGGATAACTTTTTTACCCGGGTAATTACCTAAAAACCAAGCTGGAAGCAGGTAGGAGGCAAACTCAGACTTAGTATGCCGGGGTGGCATGTTGATAATTAGCCGCTTTAAGTTCCCACGGGCTACCCGCTCAAAGGCACGGGCCATCTTGGCATGGTGTCTGCCGGAGATAAACGAAGGCCATACCTTATGGACAAACTCCATAAAGTTCGTTTTGGCTTTTTCCTGCTCCGCTATCCTCTCGTACTGCTCTAACTGAGAGAAAACCTTACGCTTTTCGGCGTCAGGCAGGCTCGGAAGGATCGCCAATAGGCTCTGTAACTCCTGTAGCGTCGGGGCTTGCATCAATTTCCTCGGGCTTAACGCCCAGTTCTGCTTCTAAGTCGTCAACAATTGGTTCTACGTCTATCGTATTCGAGTGAATCAGGCGGCGTACCTTATCGCGGATAGCCTTCTCCAAGTCTTCGCTGGTCTTATGGATAACTGTGACCTCGGACTTCTCTGAAAACAGGCCCACATCTTGGATCTTGCCAAGCAGTTCTAGAGCCTTGAGTTCGTACTTGGTGTCCCCGCAGTCCGCCAAAAGGATAAGTTTGTTAGTAATTACTGTCCGAAGCTGGACCGCATCAGCCACAACCTGTTGGTCGTAGGATTTAAGGAGGGCGCCAACCCTAGCCGCGACCTCTGGGGTATTTAGGTCTGCCGGGAGGTTTTTGTTCTTCCCGTTATGGGCTAACTGTGCAAAGAGGGCATTGGCCTTTTCTTCGTCCTCGGGGGTCATGTCAAACCCCATGCCGAGTTCTTGAAGAACCATCGCCGTCGTTGAAGACACCTCGACTGCTTCGCGTGCCGAGTCTGGCACGTCGTCAGTTTGCTTATCTGGTAATGCTACCGAATTGTCCGGTGTTATCTGTATTGACATGTAAGGAACTGTTTGTGGCTCCAGTTAATACGCGAAGTGTACGAACAAATTTTATTTTGTCAAGAAGGATGTGGGGGACTTGGATAACCCTCATCGTCAAAAGGGCGCCCCCACAAAAAAAATTATATACCCCCCGGGGGGTGCGAATTCAAAAAGATAAGGGGGGTGTTTTCCATAATAAGAACTAAGTTAGTGTTGGTTAACTTTGATGGGGGAGGGGGCATGCTGTGGAGACGGGATTGGCAGTGCAAAACACTGTGTATGTAGTTGCGTATGTTACTTAGTATTATTTTAGGGGGTGCCACTAGGGTAGGGTCAGCGTAGGGAGATTGAGTTACCGGTAGGGGGTCGAAAACTATCGTAGAGATATTGAGTTGGCGGTAGTCGATTCGATTTTATTTTTTGGCTCTGCTCTTGGCGTGGCTTGGCGTGGCTTGGCGTGGCGTGCGATGCCCACGAAAAATTTACACTATGTGCGTGGTTGTGTTATTATGTGTTCATGGTGATGCGGGGCGATTGATCAGCGCGACCATGCGGACAATTCCGCGCCAAGCGGATTTGTCTGATTCTTAAATGATTGGAGTCTTAAATGAGTAATAATAAAACGGTTGTTGCCGATGCGGTTCAATCGGTGTTCACTCTGTCGGCTGAGATGTCCGAGTCGATTGCGGTGGCGGCTGAGTTAGCGATGGATTCGGCGTTTGATTTCAGCAAGTCCTGCGATTCAATCGCGGCGTGCTTGGTTTCTTTGAAGTCGGCTAACCTCCTGACATTCACTGCGTGGATGTTGGTCGCTGATAAGTTCAAGGCGGTGGCTGAGGTTCGGGCGCGTGATAATGGCGCGGCTGATCCGAAGGGCGCGTCTGGCGATTGTTGGGAGCGTGTGGTCAAGCGCAATAAAGAAATCCACGGTCTGTCTAAGCCCAAGTCTGAAAACCCCGAGTCGCAAGACAAGGCGGCAAAGCGTGCGGCTGAAAAGACTAAGTTGCTAGAGTCTGCGGGTGGTCGGTCTTCTCAGGATCTCAAGGCTGATATGTTGGCTCGTTATGGGCAGGGAACCGAGGAGTCGATTGCTCAAGCTGAGGCGATCAAGAAAGTTCTCAAGGCAGTCGAAGCGGCTGAGAAAGACGCGGTTTCTGTTCAGATGAAGCCATTGATCGAGGCGGCTAATGCTCAGCACAAGGCGGTCATGGAGTATCTGAAGGGCTGTAATGATCCCAAGCGTCTTGGCGATTATGTGGTTCTGTTGAAGTCCACGATTGATGCGTGGAAGTCTTTGAGCAAGTAAACCCTCGGGGCGGGCGTGGTGCTCGCCCCATTCTCTAGAAAGGTGTGATTATGTCTTTAAAAATTACGGTTACTTGGTTTGGTGCTAATGCTGATGATGAGATCGAGCATGAGTATTTTGGCGCAAATTCTGTTGCGTCGCGTGATGCTGCGTTGGCTTATATTGCTCGGAAATTAGTTTTTGCCAAAGCGGGGGATTCGGTCAGCGTCGATTTCATCGAAGTTGATAATGCGGTTCCCGATTACCTGAAGGATTATGTTTCACTTTGATCGCCAAGCCCCCGTCTCGGACTGCGCAAGCAGTTCGGGGCGGAATCAGGTTTTGCCTGACCAGTTCTGACCAGTTCTAGCCAGTTCTCTCTAACCAGTTCTCTCTCCCAACGGCAAAGCCCATAGAAACAACGGCATAGCCCATGTCAATCAATATTGTACGAAATGTTCTTAATGTTCTACGATATTGTTCTACGCCTAAGTCCTTGATTATAAAGCAATGTTCAATTGTTCTGCGATTTTAGGCACATACCCCACTCCCCAAAATATTTTGAGCACCTCGTCTCGAGGGTCTACGCAACATAGAAATTTCTGAGAATAGGATAACTCTCGGGGGGGCTATACATTTTTAAGAACATTAGAACATTCCGAACAATACCGCACAAACGGCAGCCACAAGCCATTTCATATTGTTCTTAATTTTCTCTACATTCCGAACATTACGAACAATACCGAACATTGCCCCTCCAAAATCGTGTTTGTAACTTGACAAAGTCAAGTTTATATGTTATACTGACTGAAGGTCAGTTTGAATCGCAGCGCGACCTGCTGCACCTCTTTACGATTGGAGCCACTATGCCGTTTACTATTGCCGACATTTCCGCACTAAGCGGATTTGTCCGTACCCCCGACAAGCCCTGCCGTATCTGCAAGGAAGCCATCGACCCTCGTCGTGTGGTTCTAGAGAAGACTACATGCCTCGAGTGCCAACAGGACTTGGACATCACCGAGCCTGTAAAACACCTGATTGCTATCCCGTACAACAAGGGAGCCTATCAGTACATCCACGACCCCAAAGACCTGTTCAACACCAACCCGAAGGAGCCACGAGTATGACCATGATGAACGAGATAGTACGCACCGTTCGAGAGAATCAGGTGATTCCAGACAGATCCGCAGAGAACGGAATTGTCCGAGTAATGGTTAAGGTTAACTACGGCACGGCGCACTACTACCCTGCCAACCCAACCGCTGAACTATTCCGCAGAATCCAAGGTGGCAAGACCCTGACCAAAGACACCCTTAAGATCCTAAAAGACGAGGGCTATGAGATCCAATACCGCTATGAGGAGCCTGCAATATGAGCCAAGAAATGAACCATCAGGAGGCGTTTTTCTTCATTTTGAAAGCGGCAACGGCATACTTCAAATACGCCGACTTTGATGCGCCCGAGCCAACGGGGGAGGACTTGCGCATGGTCACGCTGTATCAGAACTATATAGATGCCCTTGTGACCATCGGGGGAGAAGAACTATGAGTGAGATAGCCGAATTTCTCAGGGCACTAAACGGAGCCTTGGGGCTGATAGCCATAGCGTTCTGCGTGTACTTCTTGGCATGCATTTTAACTAGCAAAGGGGATAAGGAATGAGAGTAGTCGTTATTTTTGAGTTTGAAGGTGTGGATGCCAACGGTGAGCAGGCAGACCTGATAGTAGGGGAAATTACCGAGTCGTGCGAGACCATGCAGGCAGCGTTTGATGCAAGTGCCTGTTGGGTCGATGAGGTTCTAGTTACTGTCGAAGGGGGTGAGTGATGAAAGGCTTGTTCAAGCGTACCTATCTGTGTGGCATCGGGGGGATGAAGTGTCCCTGTTGTGGCAAGCGCAAAGACCCAAGGGCAAGGCAGTTATACCATCGCCAAGCCAAGCGCAGGCTGACCAACCACATTAACAAGATCGAGAAAGAGGGGGGTGAATAATGATTTGGTACTTCATTGGTGGACTACTGAGAGGGCTTCTATGAAAACTAATTGGTGGATTGAATCAGGCTTGGCTGCTCAAGCAGCACAAGATTTGGTGTGGTTTATTGTGCTCGTGTTCGTAGGCATAGGCTTGTTGATATGGCGGGACATGAGGAACGAAGGTAAGCAACAGGACAAATCCGCTTCAAACGGAAATGTCCGCAAAGGAGATAAGAAATGAATTTACAGAGTGCATGTATTCCTGTGCTTGCATCTTATGAAGATGCCAAGGAGCACTACGAGGCAGTTAAACCGTTGAGGTCAGGCGCAAAGAAAGGCTTAAGACCATTGGGGGCTAATCGTAGGTATTTCCAATGCCTGATAACCCATGACGCCGAGGCTAATGCGTACAACGCAACACTTTATGAGAACGAAGTGGTCAAGTGGTTGCCTGACGGAGAGATTCATGTATGCCTATGTGGGTATGACACACCGAGCACGAGGCAAGTTATCTATGCAACGACAGGGCATAGGCTAAAGCATGACCGAGGGACTACCTATATCAATGTGAACGGTGGATGGTACGGGTTCGATGACGGTAACTACACCATGCGCATCAAGGACAACGAGGTGATCAATCCGGCGCAACAGTATGCGTTCAAGATAGATCGGAGTGCTATGAAAACTAAGCGCAAAGAGTTTGGTGCTTTCATAGAATATGTTAGCAATATGGGTAAGGTGAGCGCTGGCATAAAAGCATCCGAGGTCAACGCGATAGTCGAATCCGGTCAAGTGGTGTTTCAAATCTTGGGTAACGGGCAAAAGATGATGTCAAAGATTAGCCTGCCGTCGGCTAGTTCTTATTATGTGAGAGACATTGGCAACGCTAGAGAAGTATGCAAGAACTTTTTGCAAGAAGTTAAGCAAGCACAGGAAGCGGAGGACTTGGAGAAGATCTATGCCTTGTTTGTGCAGTTGGGCGCGTCATCCCTGCATTTCAACAGCAGGCTAGATTCGTATGTGAAGTCATGGGCATGGAACGCACAAGAAGATGGAACGGAGATAGGTGAGCCTATGCTTAACTATTTTGACGAAATGATTAAGCATGTTTATAAGGAGGAAGTTTTTGTAAGAGCAGAAGTACCCATTGGAGTAAAAGTAAGTAATGCAAACCGTAAGTATTTTATCTAACCAAAGAGGAAACTAAAAATGGAAGTCAATCTAAATAGTAGCGTTACCCTAGCCGAAGCAGCAGACATTGTCGTTGCAATTGGTACAACCAACACTTGCTACCTTGTAGGTGAGCCGGGCATCGGCAAAACCGCAATGCATGACATAGTTGTGTCGAAGACGGGGCACAAAGGTGTGTATATCGATGCACCGAACACAGAGTTGGGTGATGTGGGTATTCCTGTGCCGAACCATGAGACTAAGACCACGCATTTCTATCTTAACGATCATTGGGGACTGCATACCGGTGAGCCACTTGTCATCTTCATCGACGAGTTTACGAAGGCATCTCAGGCGGTGCAGAATATGTTGCATCCACTAATTCACGAGCGTCGCATCGGTGGGGTGAAACTGCACAAGGACTCTATCGTGATGATCGCGGGTAACTTAACAACCGACGGAGTTGGCGATACGATCAAGGCGCACACAGTTGGTCGTGTGACTAAGGTGCGTATCAAGAAACCACATGCCGGTATCAACGCCGACGGTACTATCGACCCTGATTCATGGGGTATGTATGCGGTGCAGAACAATGTAGCACCGGAGGTGATTACCTTTGTCAAAGAGTATCCACAGGTCTTGGCATCTCACTACGACGGAGGGCAAGCAGAGAATCCGTATGTCTTTCATCCGAAGAAACCACAGGATTCTTGTGTATCGCCACGCACTTTGGTCAAGGCAAGCAACATCGTTAAGAAACGCTTTAGTGTGTCACACAATGCACTAAAGACAAGTCTTGAAGGTACGATTGGCGCAGCAGCAGCAAGAGATATGTTGGCGTACTTGGAAGTTGCCGATTCGCTACCAACGTGGGAGCAGATTGTTAACAAACCAAACGAAGCACCCGTACCCTCATCTCCAGCAGCACTTTGCATCTTAGCGTTCAACGCATTGCAGAGAATAGATAGAAGTAATATCGGTAAGTGGTTCGAGTATATGAAGCGCACGCCGAAGGAGTTGCAGTCTGTCTTTTGTCTGAGTGCTATGAAGTCTGACGACAAGAAGTCCTTGGTGATGACAAGCGCATCGTTTGTTACATGGATGCGTGAGAATCAGTACTTGTTCTAATCATGGATACCAAGTATGTATTGTTCCGAGGAGATGTATGGATACTGTTGCGCAAGGATCATTACGGTGATGAAAGCATTTGGCACATTCAAGCAAACGACCCGCATGCTATATGGATGCGGTATGTCTCAGCAAGTCTGTGTACCGAACTTGACCCTGCGCTAAACATTTTATTTGAAAGGAAAGAAAATGGTTGAATTGACCACGATGTTTGCAACGCTATCGCTATTCCTAGCATGGCGTCTGTATATTGTTAGTAGAAATCTAAGCATGGCAGATACCATGATTAGAGGAATCTTGGCAGGGAAAGTTGTAGTAACCCAAAACAAAGACAGCATAGAATTGGAGATAAAAGATAATGGCTAAACTAACTGCCGAACAACGCATCGAGAAAGTCCATGTGGCTCTCATGCGTCACAAGAAGTTTTGTTTGTTCTCAGGTTTGTTCATGGTGGGCAAGGTCACAGTTGATGACGCGATGCCGACTGCTGCGACTGACGGGATCAATGTAATTTACGGGCGTGCTTTCGTGGATCGACTTGACGACAAACAGTTGGGGTTTCTTATCTTGCATGAGGCTATGCACAAGGCTTATCGACATCTCACTACATGGGAGAAGTTGTACAAGAAAGATAAGGCTCTAGCCAACGCCGCTTGTGACTATGTGATCAATCTGCAAATCCAAGACCACGACCCCAATCAGGAAGTGGTAACTATGCCGACTGATGAGGAAGGCAAGATCATGGGATTGATAGATGAGAAGTATCGTGGCATGGATGCGCATCAAGTATTCCTGCTTCTTGAGAAAGAGAAGGAGGGTAGAGATGGCTCAGGTGGCTCATATAATCCGGACAAATCCGCAGAGCACGGAAATGTCCAAGGGTTCGACGAGCATCTGTGGGAAGAGGCAGGGCAGATGGATGCGAAGGAAGCCGAGGGTATTGCCAAAGAGATCGACAACGCATTGCGCCAAGGTGCTTTGCTTGCAGGCAAGATGAACGGCAAGGTGTCTCGTGACATTCAAGAATTGCTTAACCCCAAGATCGATTGGCGCGAGGTGCTACGGGACTTTGTCAAACAGATTGCCAAGGGACACGACGACTCATCGTGGCGTCGGTTCAACAAGCGACTGCTTGGCTCAGACATTTACATGCCGACTGCTATCTCACAACGACTGCAATGCATCGCGGTTGCGGTGGATACTTCAGGTTCGATAGATAGAGAGGCATTGGCTGAGTTCTTATCTGAGATCAAGTCTATCTGCGAAGAGGTCACACCACAGAAGGTGGAGTTGATGTATTGGGATAGCCATGTGGCGGGGCACGAGACCTATGAAGATGGGGCGGTTCAGACCTTAACTGATTCTACGAAACCACGAGGTGGTGGGGGGACTAACCCATCCTGTGTAGTCAAGTTCATGGGCGATAAGCAGATCAACCCCGACTGCGTGGTGGTGATAACAGACGGGTGTTTCTACGACGGGGAGGGTGATTGGTCTACGGTCAATGCCCCCTTGTTGTGGTGCATCAAAGACAACAAGCAATTTACACACAAGTATGGAAAGGCGGTGCATCTATGAGTACGAAGCGAATCACAATATCAGTTAACGCCGAGACTGTTGAGAAGTTGAGGCAGTTGCAGGCTGAGTTAAAAGCGGTGATGGGTGTGGACTTTAGCATTAGCCAAGTCATTGATTATTTAATTAACGAAAGATCAAAAGGAGAGCAGTCATGAGTTCATTTGGTATTGAGACAAGCGCCATGCTTGTAGAGTTATCGATTAGTTGCTGGACTGCCCGCAAGTTAGATAAGCGTGTTTCTCAAGAAGTAGATGCTACTAATGGGGCGAAGGCCCGTGCGGGTAACTACAACAAGAATCTTCTCGCCGGTACGCAGAAGTTGGACAACATCGTGAAGTTTGCAGCCAATGCTCGTGCATGGCATAACGTCAACACTTTGCCTTGGTCGGACAACGGACTACGACTGCTACCTGTGGAGAACTTCTTGAGGTACAAGGAAAGGCTTGGAGAATTGGAGCAAGAATACAACACTTTGATACAAGACTTCTTGACTTCTTATCCTAACTTAGTAGACGCGGCAGCTTTCCAATTGGGCACTCTATTCGATAGAAGTGAGTATCCCGAAGCCGAGGATATTGCTAGTAAGTTTAGGTTCCGCTATACCTTTTCGCCCGTGCCCACAGCAGGGGATTGGCGTATCAATGTGGGGCAGCAGGCACGCGAGGAACTAGAGACGCAATGCAACAATGCTATCGAAGAGCGTGTCAAGGGGGCTATGAAAGAAGCGTGGTCTCGACTGCATGAATGTTTATCCCATGTTAGCGAAAGGCTTGAGGATACTCAGCAGGACGCCAAGAAGAAAATATTCCGAGACTCCTTGGTGGATAACGCACACGAGTTGATCGACATGCTCAAGGTACTCAACGTAACCAAAGACCCTGAGTTGGAGCGAGCACGAGCATTGATGGCTCAGACATTTACAGGTTTGGAAGCCAAAGACTTACGGGACAGCGATGCAACCCGCAAGGGAGTCAAAGCCGAGGTCGATTCAATACTATCTAAATTTAACTTTTGATTGGAGAAAACTATGAAGATTAAAAACTTGCGCCAAGGCACAACCCTTGCACCACGACTGAGAGATGTTCTTGAATTGATCTATGCCAAACGCCCTCTAATAGAGTATGAGGTGACTAAGTATTCACAGAACAATTACGCCGAGTCTGTTCGGGCTTGGCAAGACGGGCAACGGGTGGGTGACATTCATGCTCGTTTCCGTAGATACAGTCCGTCTAGCGGGAATACTGAAATGTGGTACGCCATCGACGCCGATACTATTAAGAAAGAGCGGGGGGATCGCAACAGGAAGTATTGCAAAGACGCCAAGGTAGCAGCACGTACTGCTATAGAAAAGTTTGCGAAGAAGCCTCTGGCTGAGCTAGGCGAAAAATTAATACGCGAAGTCAATATCACAATAGAGTCTATGCAAGATAGAATTGAGCATGCTTATACACAATCAATTAGTTATGCTAGCCTAGAACTTGCTAACTACTTTACTGATTTGGTTTTGGCTAACAACCCCCCTGTGCCGAAACGCACGATTGACTCAATAGTTAGTAATGACGCACTACGCAAACGAGAGAACTATGATATTGCTTGTAATGTCCACAAGCATTTCAAATCCAAAAACGGTTACGTCATCAGGGTTATGGAAGATGAAACATTACTGTGTGCGCATATAGGTAATCCTGACACAACAAGTAAGCACCAAAGCACCTACGAGTTGGATCAGTATTCGCAAGAGAAGTTTGCTATGCTTAAGTTGCTAGATCCAAAACAGTTTGCTGCCGACATCGGTGTGAAGTATGAACGCGACGAACTGAATGAGTTTGGTAGCAAGAAAGAAACAATCTATTTTATCGTAGCAGGCGAAACTAAAGTGATAGAATAACCTTTCATTCCACCGTATTGCAGATGCGGAGCACTCCAATCGACCTGCGTGGGACAGGTTAATCTGCTAATCCCACACCTTTCTTGACGGACAAATCCGCACAACACGGATTTGTCCGTTTTCTTTTGGGGGTTCTCCCTAATATAAAAAATCCCTTGCAATCCTAGTTAGTTTGAAGTATACTCTGTCCATAATCCGACAAGAGGATACACAATGACAACAACACCAGAGGGTCGAGTCAAAGCCAAAGTTAAGGCTTTACTCAAGAAGTACAACATCTATCACTTCATGCCTGCAACAGGCGGCTATGGTCGAAGTGGGATTCCCGACATTATCGGATGTATCAAAGGCAGATTTATTGCTATTGAGTGCAAGGCTGGAAACAACATGCCTACTGCACTACAAGAGCGCGAGTTAAATACTATTGGCAGAGCGGGGGGCTTTGCCATTTGCGTCAACGAAGAAGGATTGGACGCGCTTGAACAAACAATTTTGAACCTGACCAGTTCCGAGGAGTGAAAGCCTATGCCAATTATTTCTGAGCAAGTTAAAATTTTGTTGGAGCGGATGAACATGCATCCCGATGAATTTGTGCACCCGTATGAATCTAGAAATATAAATTCTAAGTGGGGGGAGGTCTTAGACGAAGGCACGTTTAATCGTGTAGAACGATTTCTCATCAAGCGCAAAGTGCGTGCCCTAAAACGCAAAGTCACGCAAGACTTGATACTAGCGACGATTATGCACGAGGGTGAAAGTGTGAGAGAAGAAGATTTTATACCCCGGCAATTTAGTAAAAGACGAATGCTTACTGCGAAAAACATAGAAAATATGAAATCACAATGGTACGCCGATGCTAATAACAATAGACTTTGAAACGTACTACGACAGAGAGTTTTCACTCTCGAAGATGACCACAGAAGAGTACGTCCGCGACGATCAGTTTGAAGTTATCGGGGTAGCCGTCAAAGTTGATGACGCCGAGACGGAATGGTTTAGTGGTACGTATTCTGAGACCATGCATTTCTTGGGTAAGTTTAAGTGGTCTGAAGCGTTTGTCTTGGCGCATAACACTATGTTCGATGGCGCAATCCTTTCTTGGAAATTCGGTGTTAAGCCGATGGTGTGGTTGGACACCCTGTGCATGGCGCGTGCTACCGACGGGCTTGAAGTTGGAAACAGTTTGGCGAAGTTGGCTGAGCGATATAACTTAGGAGTCAAAGGCAATGAAGTGGTTAATGCGATGGGCAAAAGACGAGCAGCGTTTTCTGATGAGGATCTTGTCCGGTACGGTAATTATTGCCGTAACGATGTTGATCTCACTTACGATCTTTTTAAATGCCTTGCCCCTAGATTTAATAAAACAGAACTTAAACTTATTGACCTCACTCTGCGAATGTTTACTGAGCCGGTCTTAGAATTAGATCTACCATCACTTGAGCAACACTTAGAAGATGTCAAAGATAAAAAAGAAAAGTTGATGGCTGCTGCCGAGTCTGACAGGGAAACCCTGATGTCAAACGATAAGTTTGCTGCACTGCTGCAAAGTATTGGCGTTGTAGTGCCGACCAAGATTAGCCCTGCCACAGGCAAGGAAGCATGGGCGTTGGCTAAGTCTGACGAGGGTTTGAAAGAACTACAAGAACACGAAGATCTGCGGGTACAAGCGTTAGTGGCTGCGAGACTTGGAACGAAGAGCACGCTAGAAGAGACCCGCACTACACGATTCATTGGAATAGCAAAGCGGGGCAACATGCCTGTGCCTTTGCGCTATTACGCCGCCCACACAGGGCGTTGGGGTGGGGATGACAAACTTAATCTTCAGAACCTACCGAGGAGTGGAAGGCTTAAGCAAGCAATCGTCCCTCCCGATGGGCACGTTATTATTAACGCCGACTCGTCACAGATCGAAGCGCGTACTGTGGCTTGGTTGGCAGGACAAGAGGACTTAGTCGATGCGTTCGATAAAGGTGAAGACGTATACAAAATTATGGCGTCGGCAATTTATGGCAAAAGTGTCGAAGAAATTACGAAGGAAGAACGATTTGTTGGTAAAACGACTATTCTTGGCGCGGGATATGGAATGGGCGCGGTTAAATTTCAGACTCAGCTTAAGGTGTTTGGGGTTGACTTACCGGAGGAAGAGTGCCAACGCATCATTGCCGTCTATCGAAGTACCTACCCCTCGATCCCCGCGCTTTGGAAGCAGGCTCAGAAAGCACTTGATGCCTTGGCGTATGGGCAGACAACACCGATTGGGTGTCATTCTGATGTCATCAGCGTTACCGAAAGCGGTATCCGATTACCGTCCGGGTTATTTTTACGCTACCCGGGACTTGAACAAGATTCTGATGGTCAGTATTCATATAAGACAAGGATGGGGAAAACTAAAATTTATGGCGGGAAAGTCACCGAGAACTTTACTCAAGCGGTTGCGCGATGTGTAATTGGAGAGCAAATGCTCAAAATTGCCAAGCAATATAAGGTAGCATTAACGGTGCATGACTCTGTCGTGTGCATTGCTAAAGAAGGTGAAGTTGAGGAAGCAGTAAGTTACGTAACCAAGTGTATGCAATGGCGCCCCAAGTGGGCACAAACACTACCTCTTACATGTGAAGTTGGATATGGAGTTAACTATGGTAAATCTTAAAGGTATTCAAGCATATAACAATGTAGCGTCATTACAGGGTACATCAATGAAAATAGACACATCGTTAAATTACACGGCTCACGAGTTAAAAGTAAAAGAACTATTAAAAGAAGTCCACATACATTTGCTTGCAGATGATTATGTAGCAGCAGCATCTACAATTGAGCAAACTATTGTTGAACTAAGGTTGATGAGGGCGGCAGTAAGAAGCCATATCAAAGAATGAAATATACTTGGTCATACAGCAGCATCTCGCTGTTTCAGCAGTGCCCCCGAAAGTATTATCGGATGCGGATTGTTAAAGATATTGTTGAACCGCCGACCCCACATCTTGACTATGGCACCGAGGTTCACAAAGCAGCCGAGGACTATGTATGTGCGGATAAGCCAATAGACCCTAAGTATGCTTTCATAAAACCCCATTTAGATTTTTTAAAGTCCCTGCCCGGTCTGAAGTTGTGTGAGTACGAGATGGGGTTAACCAAAGACTTTGAGCCAGTTGGATTCTATGATGAGAACGTGTGGTTTCGTGGAATAGCAGACTTACTGATCATTGATGGGGACACCGCAATGATCGTGGACTACAAAACAGGTAAGTCGTCTCAATACGCCGACACCAAACAGTTAGAGTTGTTAGCGTTGCTGACATTCAAACACTTCCCACATGTGAAATCAATTAAGGCAGGGCTGCTGTTTATCGTAGCCCAAGACTTGGTTAAGGCGTCATTCGTTAACGATACACAAGACATGGCATGGAGCCGGTGGTTGCCCGAGATCCAAAGGCTTGAGGCTGCTATGACAAACAACGTATGGAACGCAAGACCAAACTTCACATGCAGAAAGTTTTGCCATGTAAAAGATTGCGAACACAATGGAAGAGGTGAATGGAGATGACGGCTAAGAAAACCCCCAAGGTTGAAGAGGTTACTTTCCCTTTAAATGAGGTACCTTACGAAATGTTGCGATTGGCATGGCCTTTTAAAACCGCTAAGGAGCATGAACTAATTCTTAAGTGGGCTAGAAAACAAACTAAGGTAAGGAGAATTTCATTTTTATGAGTGCAAATGATGAACAGGTTGGTGGTACACACTACAAGGACAAGTCTATTCAGCCTTGGGATTACATAGCCGCAAACAATATTGGGTATTTTGAAGGCAACATTATCAAGTACGTTTCTCGATGGCGAAGTAAGGGTGGAATTGACGATCTAAATAAAGCCGCGCACTATCTTAAAAAATTAATTGAATTGCAGAAAGAGGGGTAGCATGTCCTACAAATTAGATTATAGAGCGCAAGGCACTGCTAATAGTAGGTTGTTATCAGCAGTTGTAGCGTTAGCAGTTCAAGACGCGCAGTTAGCCCCACGCAAAATAGGCAAAATACGGATACCTACAGATGAGTCAATCTCTGCAATTTATTTTTTATTCCAACACTCTGATAGTTACCTAAATCTTTTAGACATAGACCCCGAACAATTTCGTGACAAATTATTAAAACTTATGTTTGAGATGAATAAAAAAGTTGTACAGTTTGAGTCATCAAAACGCCGAAACTTTAGATATAACTACCAGTGGATGAGGCGCAAAGAAAATATATCAGACTTAACAAAGGCTTATGAAGCGGAACTTGAGAAGATGGATGAGGATGAATAATGGATAAACACCCATCAGGATTAACGTGGGAAAGGTGGGAGTGGCCTTTCAAAACACCACAAGAGAGACAACTTGTAGCAAAGTATTTTGACCGTGTAAAGAAAGCAGCAGATAAAGAAGAAAAGCAAAAAATGTTAAATAACCTAGGAGAGGCTTTGTTATGAAAAAACTAATCGTGGGTTTACTCTTTGTCCCGTGCATGGCTAGTGCTGAGTTTTTAGATGGCAATGGTTTGTTGTCAAGAATGAACGACATAGAAACTATCCCAAGGATGGTTGCCCTTGGCTATGTTCAAGGTGTGGCTGATGTTTACGCTAGGGTAAAGGTATGTGCTCCACAAAATGTAACCGCAGGACAAGCCCGGGATGTGGTCAAGCAATATTTAGAAGTTAACCCCGAAAGAAGGCATTACTCCGCTGATTCCCTTGTGGTTAATGCTCTAGCCCAAGTGTGGCCTTGCGCTAACAATCGTGGTGGTACTCGATTATAAAAGGAGAAGAACACATGAGCGATAGATGGATGTGTCAAAACGAAGATGGTACTTATGCGGTGGGTGAAGGCGATGAAGAAATTGCCACGTGCAAGCGCAAAGAAGATGCACTGATACTGCGGGGTGGGTTTATGTTAGATGAACCCGACATAGAGCGTTTGTTTTCCCGCTATGGCGAGCGTATCCGTGAGCGCGCAATTCAGATAACCCGCCATGTTGAAGCGGCCCACTATATAGTTAAGAGGTGAACATGAACAACGAATTAACCAAAGAACAGATATTGATAATGGCTGACGCCGCTGGCATTACCAAAAAGCAATCTACATATGGGTGTTCTTGGAATGACCTGCGTAGGTTTGCATCAATGTGTAAAAGGCATGGCATGGTTGAGTTAACCGATAAAGAAGTTCATCAGATACTCGACGATAACCTAGAGGGTGGAAGCCTTGTTGATATATGCAGGGCGATTGAAGCCGCTGTTATAAGGAAGAACACATGAACGTATTTAAACTAATCGAAGAACATGAACTAACCCTGCACGGCGACATTGAACACTTTGCCGAGTTGATTCGGGCAGACGAACGTGAGGCGTGTGCGAAAGTGTGTGAAGAAGGAACAGAAGAACCACTGTCAGTAACGGCGTTAAAGATATGCCTTAAAGAGCGCAATCGAATTGCAAAAGCAATCCGAGCAAGGGGTGAGAAATGAGTATCTCAGCAATGAAGCAAGCGGTAAAGGCGTTGGAGTTTGCGGCTGGTTTAATCTCTCCGATTACTAAAGGATGTCAGTGCCAAATTTGTTTAGCGCATACCACACTACGGCAAGCCATTGCAGAGGCAGAGAAGCAAAAGCCTGTGGCGATTGGTGGGGAATGGAAGCCCTGCGTGAAGTTACCAATCGTTGTTCATGTACGAGAGCAGCGCAAAGGCGAAACGCATGTGAGTACCCGAGAGGGCATCACGCCAGTAAAAGAAGATGACTTAATTATGCGTGGCGTGGCTGGTGAAGAATACCCGATTGGGCGAGAACTTTTTAACCGCACCTACACCTTTGACACCGCACCTGTACACGCCATCGACATATCGCAAAAACGTGTCGATGAAACGGCAAAACATCGACATGAGTGGGTTGGGCTGACGGATGAGGAAATACAAGAAATGAGGCTTAAGACTTTAGACATCGTGGCAACAAACTACGAAACATATAAAGCCATCGAAGCCAAACTAAAGGAGAAGAACAGTGGCAGTTGAGATGAACGACTTTGAACAGGGTGTGTGGAACTATTTACTTTCTCATCCAAAAACCCCGGTTCAGGCAAATAAAATCGCAAAGGAGTGGATTGTTAGTAAGACTAGGGTATATAGAGTGCTAGAAAAGTTTGTTGAGAACGGTATTGCTGACATAGTGCGCATCGGATCTAAGAAATTTTATAAGGTGAAAGAATGACCCCCGAACAATACAAAGCCGAAATTGAGCGTCTAAAGAAAGAAGTTGAGCATTGGAAACAGGCATACCACAGGGTTAAGGATGAGAATGAACGGCTGGCGCTTGACCTAGGTATCAGGGATAATCCACAATTTGGGAAACCCTACTAGGAGATAATGATGCCTTACGTCAACAAACCCCGCCCCTATAAGAAAGAATGGCAACAGCAAAAGGATCGTGATGAAAAAAGCCTACGAGCCACACGAGAGCGTGCCCGATACGACATGGACAAAAACGGGACAGATAAGAACGGAAATGGCAAGGCCGACGCTAGAGAGGGAAAAGATATTGACCACGTCAAGCCCCTATCAAAAGGAGGCACTAACGCCAAGTCCAACCTTCGACTTAAATCAGCTTCGGCTAACCGATCATTTTCTAGAAACTCAGACCACACCGTTAAAAAGAACGCCCCAAAGAAATGAAGATTACTACGTAGAAGAACTGCGAAAGTTCTTTTATCAAAGCAAATGGCAATACCGAGAGCAGTGGAAAACCAAGAGTGGCAATGTAATTGATTTTTTAGTAAAGGCTCCGCACAACGGTGGGCACATATTCTTTGGTGTTGAATGCAAAAAAGATATGAGCATGCGCACTGCTGCCACAACATTTGCAGACCATTTTGAACAGGCAGTTGGATACGCTAAAGATTTAAAGATGCCTGTATTTTTAGGGCCTGTATACTTTCCCGGCAGTGCCAGTGCCGCTTGCTTAGGTGGACATACGATAAGATCAGTATCGGCCTTAAACATTTTTGGCGGTCGTATGAATGTCGGCACTATTATTTATAGGACAGGCTTTAACCCAACATACAACTACAACAACTGGTATCTAATGATGCGTGGCGATGTATTTTGGGAACCTCCTAATGGATTTAATGACTCCCGGTTAAATTACGTTGTATCAACTGGATCTAAGAAAGAAAGAATACCTTTAAAAGTATGGAAATAATTAATAACCAAGTGCTAGTAGTTCGGACTAAGTTTCCTAGTCGAATTACAGAGACGATTAAGAAAAGCAAAGTTGTCCAAAAGAATGGAGAAGTTAGCGAAGTAGCAGTAAATTGGGGGTTGCATGAAGCCCAAACACTGCGCACACTAAACCTTAAGAATGTACCGTCCCCGATAATACGGGACTACAAATGGCCCGGGGCTTACCCCCCGATGGCTCACCAAAAAGATACGGCTTCATTCCTCACCCTACATAAACGAGCGTTCTGTTTTAACGAACAGGGTACAGGCAAGACTGCGGCGGCTATATGGGCGGCAGACTATCTAATAGAGCAAAGGCTAGTCAATCGGGTGCTAGTCATCTGCCCCCTGTCAATTATGCAGGCGTCTTGGCAGTCAGATCTGTTTAAGTGCGCCCTACACCGCACAGTGGCTGTTGCGCATGGGGCTAGGGAAAAGCGCAAATCCCTTGTCAATAGTAATGCCGAGTTTGTTATCGTTAACTACGATGGCGTAGAGACCATAGCCGACACCATTCTTGAGGATGGCACATTTGATCTAATTATTGTGGATGAGGCCAATGCCTACAAGAATGTGAACACCAAGCGTTGGAAGACGCTACAAAAACTAATTAAGCCAACCACATGGGTCTGGATGATGACCGGAACCCCCGCTGCACAATCTCCTACAGATGCCTACGGCTTGGCTAAGATGGTTGTTCCACACGCTGTTCCACGGTTCTTTGGGGCGTTCCGAGACATGGTTATGACTAACATTAGTCGGTTTAAGTGGATACCCAAATACAACTCTCAGCAAACAGTTTTTGCTGCACTGCAACCTGCCATTCGCTTTATCAAAGAAGATTGTATTGATCTGCCTGAAATAACTTACACCGCACGGCACGCACCGCTTACGGCCCAGCAGGAAAAGTACTATCAGATTCTTAAGAAAGATATGTTGCTGTCTGCGGCAGGTGAGGAAGTCTCCTCAGTCAATGCTGCTACAAACCTTACTAAATTACTACAGATTTCAGGTGGTGCTGTCTACACCGACTCCGGTAACACAATGGAGTTTGATGTCTCAAACCGTCTCAGCGTGGTGCAAGAAGTTATTGAAGAGGCATCTCATAAGGTTCTAGTATTTGTCCCCTTCACCCACACAATTACGCTTCTTAGCGAATACCTATCGAAGCATGGGATTACATCAGAAATAATTAACGGGCAAATTCCTGTTAACAAACGAACAGATATTATCAAGCGCTTTCAGGAAAACCCTGATCCAAAAGTTTTAATTATTCAGCCACAAGCTGCCGCACATGGTGTAACATTGACGGCTGCTAACGTGATTATTTGGTATGCCCCCGTTACTTCTATTGAGACATACTTGCAAGCAAATGCTCGCATACATAGACAAGGGCAAAAGAACCCGATGACTGTTGTGCACATCACAGGAAGTCCAGTAGAGACAAAGTTATACGGGATGCTGCAGAACAAACTTAATGTCCACACTCAGTTAGTTGATTTGTACAAAAATGAAATTAGTTCTTGACACAGTACAGTTTTACCATTAGTATTAAACATCGGACATAGATCCGAGTGCACAACCAAGAGGATAAAAATGTGGATATTTCCGTAGATAAACTCGTCGCCGTTTACATCAAAATGCGTGATGAGCGAGACCGTCTTAAGCGTGATATGGAAGTACAGATTGAAAACATTGAAAGCCAGATGAAGGTTATCAATGCCGAGTTGCTTGATATTTGCAAAGAAGCCGGGGTTGACAGTTTTCGCACACCATTTGGTACTGCCTACCGCACTATTAAAAGTCGGTATTGGACTAACGACTGGGAAAGTTTCCATACATTTATGAAGGAGAACGAAGCAATGGAGTTGTTGGAACGCCGTATACACCAATCAAATATGAAACAGTTTTTAGAGGAAAATCCGGATACGCATCCCGCCGGACTTCAGGTTGAAAAAGAGTATGCAATTACCATTAGGAGAAAATAAATGAGTAACGAAATTAGTTTGTTTCAACAAGCAGTACCCGACTACATTAAAGAAGCCGGTGTAGATGAGTTAACCCGTTCGCTAGGTGGCGGCGGTGGTAGCAAGCGCATATCCATTCGTGGTTCTGTATTTCGTATGATGGTGGGCGGCGAGGAGATTGCTAAGAACGAAAGCCGTTCTATGAATGTTGTAGTAGTAAACGGAACCAAGCATGTTGCACGTAAGTTTTATGCTGGTAAATATGTAGCCGGTGAGTCAGCACCTCCTGATTGCTGGTCTAATGACGGCATCACTCCTGATGCAAGTGTAGAAAGCCCACAAGGCCCGAACTGCGATAACTGCCCACAGAACATTAAAGGTTCAGGCAATGGCGATTCGCGTGCGTGCCGGTACGAAAAACGCTTGGCAGTTGTATTAGCCGACGACATTAAAGGTAGTGTCTACCAATTGTTACTCCCATCAAAGTCTTACTTTGGCAAAGGCGACCTCGACAAGATGCCGTTTGAGCAGTATGCCAAGTACGTTGCTTCACAGGGATACAACATCAATATGATTGTCACCGAAATGAAATTTGACTCGGACAGCGACAATCCCAAGTTGACCTTCAAGCCTATTGGTTTCCTCTCCAAGGAGCAGTGGGAAGTAGCAAAACAGCAAGGTGCAACCTTGGATGCAAAACAAGCAATAGTAATGACTGCCTCACAATCAGATGCAAAACCGAAAGCAATTGCCGCCCCGGTAGCATCTAGTGTGAACAAAGCCGAAGTAAAAGCAGAAGCCGAAGCAGAGGTTCCTGAGCCAACCAAAAAAGTTTCTAAGAAGGCTGCGGAGGCGCCGACTGAGAAAAAAGATCTCGCTGAGATTATGGGCAACTGGGCTACGGATGACGAGTAATGACGGACAGTCGTGGTTACAGTTCCCGAATTATTAAGGCGAACACAGAAGCCAGCACAGAGAACCCCGGCGTAATGCTGGGGCGAATGTGTATTGCTAGAGAAATCCCTGTGTCTGATGTTTCTAGTTATTTTGGGGTAAGCCGAATGACCATCTACAAATGGTTCAAAGGTTTAGAAATACCAAGACAGAAACAAATTGCAAGGATTGAAGAAGTTTTGGCAAAGGCTAAGTTTAGCGTTTAGTAACACGGGCATCTAGTTCGACGGAACGAAAAGGGGTTAATCGCCGCAACCCCCTGATGCCCTTTCTTTTCTGCGGCGCAAGGGCGGCAAATGGCAACTACAGATTTACTGTCGG
>JACCDP011157615.1_pt1 | contig 22729 bp, 19 predicted proteins | sample 7445841 | NCBI WGS metagenome assembly JACCDP01 (sample SAMN15323441, study PRJNA562643) | freshwater metagenome | isolation source: river surface water | place: USA:Blue River Watershed | collected 2017-08-17
AGCAGCGAAAATCATTTAGAGGAATAGATAGAATGGACTGGTTTATGATACTTTATATATTTACGAGCATCATAATTGGGCTTGGTGGAACTTCCTATTTGTTCAAATCCGGTCGTCTTTTGAGTGCTATCCTCTTCCTCGTCGGTTCAATCCTCATCTTCGTGTTCTACGGCACGCGTTGGTTCGAGGGTGCATCAGCGCTCAATAAGAAGACCGAGTGGCCTCCTGTTGTCAACACCTGCCCCGACTACCTCCAGTTCTACAAGCGAACAACCGGTGGGACCACGCAGAATACCTGCATTGATGTAATCGGTATTTCCAAGAAATCTGGGGTGCTTTCTCCATGGCTCGATAAATATACTCCAGCCAGCCCCCCATCAAGTGACTCCTTCTACTTCAACCTCGATGTGGGCCAGACGGATGTCCAGGAGCGTAAGCGGATTCTCTGCCAGAATGCCATTGCAGCCGGCCTAACATGGGAGGGTATAACTGACGGTGAGGTGTGCACATTCCCAGGTGCAGTCGGCACGGCAGCAGGCGGCACAGGAGAAACCCCCAAGTGTGTCCCTTAAGAGCCCCGCCTAAATATCACTCACGGCCGTTAGGATAGTATGTCCAGCCCCAGCCACAGTGTAATTGCACCAGGTGTAAATGCCATTTCACCGGCCGCAGTTACACTCGAAAATACAGTTTGTCTTCATCCAACAATTGAAGAGAAACTGAAGACATGGTTGCGAACCCGTCCCACACCCGCATTTCTTTGCGTCGGTCCCCCAGGAATAGGTAAAACAACGCTAGTGCATCGTGTATGTCAGGCCGCCGGCTATTGGGCCAAGGAACTCAACGCCTCCCATACGCGCACAGGGTCTGCATTTAGGGATATTATTCTGCCGCTTCTGGAAAACGCCGGCATTTCATCGTGGGCCTCGCCCAAATATCCTAACGGCCATATTGTGGTCCTCGATGAAATGGACGGTCTCAGTCAGGGCGAGCGTGGTGGGCTCCAGGAACTCCTCAAGTATTTGCGCGACAATAAGAAGGACCAGCAGAAAACTCCCCTTGTCCTTATTTGCAATGAGATTTGCGGACGTAAAATGCAGCAAATTCTGCGCCTTTGTGAAGTGTGTCCCGTCGAGCGGCCACGTGAAAATATCCTGAGCAAATGGCTCGGGCGTCCCCTGAAGACCAATGAAACTACGATGGATCTGCGGCAACTTCTGCGCGGTGACGAAATATCCCTCGCGAGCATGCGGGTGGGTCCAGGAGGCGCAGCAGCGGAGGCATGTATAGGGGCCGCGGCTGCCGTCGGTGCTGATGACGACTCGCCCGATGCGGAAGAATCGCCCAGCACATATAGCACCGCGTGGTTCAGTCTCTATCATCTGTGGGATCTGTATGGTGAACTCGACATGGAAACGAAGGATGCAAATCTAGCCGGCCTTCTTTTCCACCAAAATTTGCCTACACGCCTTAAAGCATCTGATACAGCAGATGCATGGACGCACTACAAGAAAATACACAACTTATGTTCTACAAGCGACACTGCCGATTATTGGGCATTCTTCCATCAATGCTGGGTGCTCCTCGGAATATCCAACAATTTTAAACTCAAATATCCCAATCAATACCTAAATGCAATTCCCTACACCGGCCAGCCGCCTCCAATGGAATCACTCGAATATACGTGGGTGCTCACAAAGCAGTCCGCGCTCTTCAATACATGGAAGGAAATGCTGCGGCTTACTGAAGAATCAGGGGTGAATCTGCGACTCATCTCTGATTATTCTGCGGTGTCCCCAGTTAGTAAATATACTGGAGCAATTTCTCTAACTGCACCACCAGCCGCTGCCGCTGCCGCGCCTGCCAGCCGTAGCACGAAGCGTAAGTAACGTAGTATTATTCATTTTCATGCAACAATTGCACAACTTTTAGGGGTGTCGTTCGCCCTAAACGTTGCGCCCGCCCGATAATTTGCTGGCGCTCTATGCCAGTCAGGCCACCGTGGTATAATATAATATGCGTCGCCGCCTCCAAATTGAGGCCCGCCGCGAAGTTGTCCAGATTAAGTAAGAGAACCCGCGTCTGTCCCTCACGGAATCGATTGAGAATTCCATGGACCATATCTTTATTCCCATGAACCTGCTCGACCGCTGCGCCCATTGTTTGGAGATCCGTCATAATACCATCGAATGGATTTTCATACCGACTGAAGACTATGAATTTTCCTGTAGGATTTTCACGAATGACTTTTAGGAGTGTATCGGATTTGCGCAGGAGTTCGGTGCTGGCAGCCGCCGCTGGCGCTGCTGCTACACTTTTCGGCGCCGCCTTTTCTTTTGTGATTCGCCGCAACTGCCGCACGGACAGTGGTTCACGACACATGGGACACACTTGCCGTGTGCTGAGCCATTGTAAAATACAGGCACCACACATAATTTGTTTACAACATGGCACACATACAGGGGCGACCGGATTATCAAGACAAATACTACATGTTTGTGTGTCAATCTCCGCGACCCGCTCTTCGAACGACGCAATCTGTGCTTTTAGAGATGCGATTTTGGCCCCGAGGCTCTCGAGGGCTGCCACCTTTGCCGCGGGGGTGGCATAGTCGAGCCCCTGTTTGAATGCGTAGGTCTGTTCGAGTCGCGCCAATTCCTTCTTATGGTTCATCATGACCGCATCTACCAGTGTCATTTCGGCCGTCTCCTCCACACCCAACTCCCTAAATGCCCCCTGCACATCGCCTGCGTGGAGCATTTCCTGGACTCGCGGGGCGAGCAGGGCATTTACAAGGCGATGCTGGAGCGTTGCCTTACAACGAATCACCTCAAATGTATAGTCTGGGAGAGCCAGACTTGCATCCCTAAATGTATCAGCAGAACGTATAACAAGATTGTAACGATTTGGGTGCGTCGTCAAAAAAGTTTTGAAGAAATTAATGGACTGCCACTGCTTTTCAAATAGGAGGCTATTGTTACGGCGAGCGTTCTGCAGCGCGGGCACCAAAATGTGGCGTTTAAAATCATCGTGGACTACGTCGAGATTAATATCCCCATGTGATACGAAATATTCAAGTGTGCTTGTTGTTATATACATATTTTGGACACTTAATAGCGGGGCCCATGTGGCCGTAATAAACCATATAAATTCTGCACAGAAGGGTGTGCGAGTAGATGGGATTTCAATTGTATCAACTTCGTCAACAAAAATGCGCTCCCATGAAATGGAGTGGTCCGTCGCAAAATCATGGAGAGTCTGATAGAGAGTGTTTGAGACCAGGACGGCATCTGCCGCGCGAATTTCCGCGACGGCTTTTTCGGGTTCGGCGAAAAACTTGCGGGTTTTGCAGTAGGCGACGGTGAGCGTCGTTTGGTTCTTAATATAGTCGGCCCATTGTCTATATAATTGATGCGGTATTACAATTAGAGTTGCACGTGCAGTGTTTGCGGGCTGCGTAGCAGTCCAAAGGGAATAGAGATATGGTGTGGATGATTTATGAATATAAGGCGGGGATGCCAGTTGGCGACCTTTCATATGTGCAATATAGGAAAGCACAGTAAGGGATTTGCCGGCACCGACAGAGTCACCGAGGATGGCGAAGCGTGAAAAGAGTTGTGTGTTATCTGTGCAAGTGAAGCCGTTACGGAGGGCCTGTTCGCGCTGCTCCATTTCGTATAAGAGGGCTTCCTGGTGATCTTTTAGAGGGATTTTTATTTGGGCTGGTGCTTGAAGTCGAGGAGAGGTAGCAGTTAGGGACAGTGCATAGGCACTGTCGAGCATTTTTATGAAATTGTGGCGATTCATATGTGCATATGTGTTATGCATATATGGATAGAATTCATTGGCTACATGGGCGTCGGGTGGTGCGGGTGCTGCGTCGGCCATATATTTACTATTAGTTTTCGATATCACCTTTAGGCGTTGGGTCGGCTAGTTCGGTGGCTGGTTCGGTAACCGGTGCCGTAGCGACAGGAACTCCTGTAAATGCGGAAAGTGGTATTACACCTGTTGTTTGACCAGATTTCTTTATTGCATCCTGTATTGCACGTTCACGCGCAGCCATTACTGGATCTGCTGGAATTGTATTAGGTTCGCGGTCCAACATAGGAATATGAACGGGATTTTCCACTTCCTGGCGGCGAATATTTGCATACTTTTCACGCAGTTTGACGTCCTTAATGAAATCCTTCAACTTATACTTCGTCTTCTTGAGCAGTGGGTTGGGCACACCTGAGTCGCGCATTTTGCGCTTATCATATGTGTTATTACAATGCGCCATAACAAGCATAATCTTCATTGGGTCTAATTGTGTAAGAGGGTGCTTATATTCCTCTAGGAAAACCTTCTCTTCTGCATGAGTCACCGTTTCATCATATAGGTGTGTCTTAGCATACGACTTGCGAATTGCAAATGTGCCGTTAGTGGCGTGGCGAGGATTAATAGGACCGACTGAATAAATCTCCTCAGTATCGAAGAAATACATGTAGAGCATTGTGCTACCTGCCAGTTCAATCTTCGGATTCGACATAAGTCTATACACTGCATGCGATACACGCTCAGGGTGGTAGAAATCGTCGTCGTCCCACGAAATAATAATATCTCCCTTGGCTTCTGCATTTAATATGTTGCGCTTCTTCCCAATAAGGGCCTTCTCTTCGAGGCGAATATAGCGGGCGTTCGGGACCTTCGGGGCAATAGTCGACTCAAAGAGATCGCGCACACAGTCCGTGCCATCGTCGAGAATAATCCATTCCATGCGGTCTTTCGGGTATGTCTGCCCTAAGTAGCAGTCGAGCGCAAGCGGAAGAAACCGCCGGCGATTATATGTTGGGGTCACAACGGATACAAACGGACGGGCCATATTCTATCTCTAAGGCGGACTTTTAGATTGGTGTGGCGGGCGCAGGCGCAGCAGCAGCGGCCCCAGCCACGGCCGCAGTTTCGGCATCCCATGTGGCTTGCTCTGCACTTACATAGTCATCATATTCGCCATCCTTTCTATACTCGAAGAACACTGGTCCCATCCATGAAAAGATCCCCTTAAAGAGTCGAACAGGGAAAAGAAGAACCGACCATAAAGTGGCCTCCTCTACGTCAGCAGGAGTTACCTCCTCGACCGGTGCCGGCACCGCTAAAGGTATTGCGCCAGCAAAAGCGGGCAATGGGCGATCTTTTATCAGATTAACATATATCATATAATAGGGAATAGTAAACACAAAGAATATACCACCCCAAATAAAGTAAAGTATGCGATATGCCGCATGCCTCCAGACAACACTGTTTGCCGCCAGACTGCCCCCCCAAAAGAAAAGTGCGATAAAGACACCGACTAAAAGACTGGTCACAAACGCCGAACTGGCAATGGCAATTGTATTATCACTTTCTTCGACACCCCCAATTTGGGCGTTGGAAAGATAGGCATTCTTTATATCAGCGAACGCAGGTAGAGACAGTAAAGAGGTTTCGACCATATTTTTCACAGCCGGTGTGGCCTCAACCAACTGCCTAACATACTTTACCGCGGCATTCAAGTAGTCTTTGAGGGGTGTCACATTCTTTGTGCGTGCCCCGTCCAGGTATTTCTGGGCCTGTGTGCCGATTCTCTTAAAGGAGTCTTTATCAGCCGTCGACAACTTTACTTCATTTAGAACACCCGCTGACGCAAATGCCGGTAATTCAATAGCCAAATACCCCAGAAAAGTCCGTGCCAGTAGTGTGCTTTTCACATTTTCTATAACCGCGGCATACTTGACGAGACCCTTTTCGATTGTCTTTGCATCGGCTGTCGGATTCTTTACGATATAATCGATCGCCGATGCGATGGCCTGGTCAATTATGAGAATATCGGCCATTGCATACTTTGCAATCACCACGTCACTTTTACGGGCATTATTTGCAGCCTGTTCGGCCTCCAATTCGGCCCGCTTTGTGCCCTGTATCGGTTGCTGCGCCGCTGCTGGTGCTGCCGCTGCCGATGCACTACTCATTCTATGAAGCGTCCCGCCTAAAAGTTCGCTTAAAAAATGGCACAACTGGCATTCACCTGTCGCAGCGCATCCCATTTCAACTCGGCGGCAGTCAGCGATGTATAGTTATAAACAATTGTGCGGAAAAACAGGAATTCATACACTCCTAATAGCCCCACCAACGCCACATTTTCGGCCCATATGCGGCGCCATTGAATAGTGTAGCGCTTTTTCGCGGATACTGCAATTAGGAGTGTGGTTGCACCAGCCAGGCCCCCGAAATATGCCCATGCTTGACGCTCAAGGGCGGCATTATAGATGGCACGCTGGACTGCCGCCGCGCCCGCCTCTGCGGCGACCGCGCTAGTATTTACAAGCGCTTCCGCAATATCACGGACAATCGCCGTCTCGGCCGGCGGCCACGCCGCACAGGCTGTCTCGAATCCGCCGACGAACCCACCCACTGCTTTTAGGAGAGCGGTGTCTTCCGTGCGAGATATGTAGGCGAAGAAGAATACCGTTTCAAATAAACTAATGAGCGAAATATGGAGACATATACTGATCACTTTCTCGGCCCACCATGCACAATCGAAGCGCGGCCTAAATGCAGAAAAGGGGACGGTCAGTGCCGGTGATGCAGGTGGCGTTCCAGGTGTGAACACATGGGGAATAATCAAGAACGAATCGGAAAACGCCTGTGGGCGAGAACTCGCCTTGGCGGTGCCCGCCATTGCCAGTTCATCCATATCCTGGAGACGTATGTAGGACCCATCATTTCGTTTTAACGGCATGCTGGGCTGGGCGGCTGCTTATAACAGGTCCGCAAATAGTTCACCGCCTACCTTACACAGCATACTTGAGGCCGCCCATGCCACTGGCGATGACAACCCAGTTGATTGACTCCACATAGATAGTCACATCATATACATAGGTTGTTGGGGCGGGTAGCGGCCAAGGGTCGAAGTCGACTTGGAAATTGCGAATGCGGCTGGCATTTATGGAACCCGCCGGCTGAATTGCCGACTGCTTAAGTGAAAATGGATAGGGGGCTATGCGGAGCCGGTTGGCGCCGTCATAATATTTGTAAGGGACCACCTGGGTGAAATAGGCGGCCGGTCGATCGTCCTGTATTTCATTGCCATCGCATATAACCTTGATATTTCGAATAATATCACGTTGACCTTGTGGCAACAATAGTCCAGATGTATTATAACTGCTGGCCGGTGGAGCCAGACTCGGCGTCGGTAAGAATGGCGCTTTTCCGTCGAGCCAATTTGTAAATGTAAACTGGTCATTGCGATATATTACATCACTGCGGCGCGGTGCAATTAGGAGTCGTGTGATAGGATTGTGAATTTCTAATTGCAAATAATTACGTTTATACTCTGACGGATAATTGTAACGCGTCGACTGTGTTATTATATATTTCAATTCCGTGCTGGCAAACACCACGCGCTCTTCGTCGGTCAAATATACATATGTGGCATACATGCGTGGATTATACGGAATCTCATTTTTGAGTGGGGCGGCATAATTGATGTCGACCAGAAAGTTGTTAATATAGTAATTATTATTGTCTGTTGCCGCTGTTTCAGTATATGCCGGCAAATTACGCCTATATTGTTCCGCCGTAGCGCTCATATAATACCCTGGGGCAACCGTATAACCACTTAGGTCTTTCACCGTGTAGAGTTCTTTTAGGGGACGCAAAGTCAACTGAATTTCGACCTCCTGTTGCTGGAGTGCACAGAGTGGCAGGGCAAGTGTCGAGTCCTGGGTGAACCAGAAAGGGAGCGGGACATAAATGTCGCGCCCGAAGATGGATGGGCGGTTTGTCTGGGCCACGCCCGATAGATCAGGATTTGGATAGACAGTTGGATAAGCGCCCTGCACTGCACCGCTTGTAAGGCCGCCTGAATATTCACCATTTGCGGGATCATATAAATCTGGCACATCACCCACAAGTGTCCGCCACTTTTCATAACGAGTATTGTCCATATCGGTGGCCGCCTTCATTGCCATATAGGCGCCGTCGAACTCCTGGATTTTCTGTCCACCCACGAAAACGGCGCAATTCTGGATAATGCGGCAACCAATGAAGCGAGTCCACGCAAATTCGTATTGGTAGGGCTGGCGGGCATCCACATACTTCGAATAAATATCGGGCAGCGTAAATACGAAATATGCGTCCCGCATAAGGTCCGCATAGCGCGCCAATTTCACACGAATCTGTATGGGCTGGTCCCACTTCAGTTCATTTGGGCCGTCGAATGGAAGCGCGAACGATTCTTCGGCAAAGTGTGTATATTTCCTATACACCTTATAAAAATAAGACATATCTGGGTTCGCACTTAATAAAATATTTTGCGAACCATATGTAACAAATCCATATATACCACCGCCGGGCATAACTCTTACTACTTACCTATATTGTTTCCTTAATAGGCCTGCACGCGGCAGCAGCAGCAGCGGTGGCTAACCCCTTACTGCGACGTCACCCACCAATCATCTGTCAAATAGGGGGGCTTCTCCTGTGATTCGGGGTCGACCTTATTAGACGGGCCGGCCTGGAGAATGCCGTTCAGTTCCGTGTAACTGAGGGCATAACTGTAATATGTGAGCATGCTGATGGACCCGCGCACACTGCCCATCACATTGAAGTCCTCACCCGCGAGTGATGGTATAGTCGAGCCGCGCACAACAAGACGGCGCTGGCTAAACACGTGGACGCTCTGGAAATTCTGATAGGGGACGGACTTCTTGAAGTTGAGACGCTTCACTATGTTGCCGTTCACAAACACATTCAGACCGTTCTCCTCGCACACCAGCGCAACATGCACCCACTTCTTAACTGGGAAGCCCTCGACATCCACATAGGAGTTCCATGAGCCAAACGTATTCATATAGACACGCAGTGTGTTCTTATTGTTATGCATGTAGACACCGGGACCGAGCAGCGGGTATTGCGAACTGTAGCCCTTATGGAAGACGTGGAGAAGTCCGTCCTCTGTGCCGAAGCAGGTTGGGTCGATAAAGAGGAAGAAACTGTAGGTGAACTCGGCACCTGTGCGCTCATTATCGGACAAATAGATCGACTTCGAGTTACCCTCAACGGGGTTCTGGGCGAACGAATACATCTTCGATGAAGTCGCCGTAAACGGAATGAGGTCGGTCTGTGTCTTATTGACACCCTTCATGAGCCGATACAGATACTCGGTCGAAAAGTAGACAATATGCATAACAACGAGAATGACCAGTGCCAGCACCGCTTGTGCCGGATAAGAATGGCCATTTGTGCCAATATTCATTGGGGAATTGGGGGACGACATCTAATTGTCTTTTAGAGAATTGGCAGAAATATTATCAGGATTTGCCGACGGCAAATACTAATAATATATTTAATTCTAAAAGATGATTAGAAGAACCATCTAATTGTCTTTTAGAGAATTAGCTGGATGATTAGAAGAACCATCTAATTGTCTATAAGAGAATTTGGAGATGTGCCACATTAATTCATCTTCGGATATATCATATTCTCCATGGCAGTCGGATCGAAGAAACTGCGTAGCCACTCAAAGAAAGAGGCCACACCAACAGGACCGGCCTGGTAGAGACGATTCGCCTCCTCAGGGTTAATTGCCGACGCCGCCAACTGGAGATTAGACATGTAGCCACCGAAGCCATTCGAGGCGAAGGCAGTCAACTGGTAGCCGCCCTGGGGAACACGGAAGAAACTGGGGGTGACGACCGACTTGGCTAACTTGCCGTCCATGTAGACATCGATAGAATTGCCATTAAGGGCGATGGAGACGAGTGTCCACTTCTGCATCTCGATATTGGGAATGTCTGCAGAAACACCGGGGAGATTTGACCCATCGCCTATCATGGGATTTGCGAAGAGGGCCGCAACATTTGCATTGCTGAGTGCCGGTATTGCTGACGGGCCTCTCGCTGTGGACGAATCGGATGCCTGCACGCGGATATGAAGGGTATTGCTATTAGCACCGAGGAAGACGACAAGTGTATAGAAGCCGTTGGCAACGGACCCAATTGAAAGCACGTGCTTATTGTAGCCAGCGCGCGATCCCCAGTTTTGGATATAGAGCCAGAAACTGGCCGTATACTCGCCGCCCTCCAGAAGAGGCGGGAACTGGTCACTCGTCTTTACGAGTGGCTGCACCTGATTGACATTCTTTACCTCTCGGAAAAGGGTCACGGTCGAGTTTGTGCTACGCACAAAGAGATAGTTATACAAATAGTAGAGAGCCACTACCGCAACCACAATAAAGACAACTTTGAAAAGATTCCCAATTGTTGCCCCAGTATCTGCGTCCATTCTGTTATGGAGTTGCGGAATTTAGGACAGCGGCAGCAGCCGCCTACGCATAAGGAGTTTCCCAGACCTCGACGGGATTCTTCGGGGCCGGCGTGGACTTTCCACAGAAGATGCCGCCGGGGCAGCGGAAAATATCGAAGATGCTGCCCATTTCTATACCCGCGCCAGCACTGGCCGGTTTGTGGCGGCTGTCGGATGTGCGGCGGAGTTCGGTTTTCACATCGGCAAAGGAGAGGCGGTAGTTGAAGACGCGGCCCATGTTATATACACCGAGGGCCCCAGCCGACCCCATTCGGAGTTCGCTCGACATATAGGTGGGCATATGTGCGAGTCGCTTGCTTGCCACGACCTTATCATTATACATGACATCGAAACGCCGCCCATCGCGGAGAATAGTGAAACAGACCCACTTCTGCAGAGGAATCGACGGAAGGGTCATCGTTTCGGCGGTCGTCTTGCCGGTCGCCGTATTCTTCGTGTTAATGGCCAGTTCTGCATTGACTTTTTCATGCGAAGCCACACAACGGAGTTCCATAACATCTGGGATGCGTATGACGGCCGGTGCCACATCATTGACTTTGGCGGTCTTGTCGACACCCTTCATGTAGAGATATACCATAAGTGTTGACCCACCCTCACCAAACAGCATGGCCCGGGTGGCATCGGAGTTCAGCACCACCGTCTCCTTACTGAGGTTTCCGTCGGGTGTCTCGAAGTCGACCGCCTTTTCATTGGCGGACCCTTTGTAAAAAACTACCACAACATATGCAACTAGCACTATTATAAGCAAGAAGCCCACATAATATGTTGTAGTGATTTCCATAATTCTCTAACTGATATTCTGAAGATTATTATTGTTATGCACTGGTCGGCACCTTGGGCACAACATAAGGGCCACTAGCATGAACCGATGGCGGATTTACTTCACGCACAACCTCCTTAACAGACTCGGGGACCTTCACCGCCCCACATAATTGTGCAGCCAAGTCCATAGGCAGGTCCGTATTCCGCTTCTTACCTTGCATCGCCGCAGTGTCAGGGAGGGCCGGTAAATAGCGCATTTCCGCCGGTGAAATGGTCCCCTTCCACAAACGCAAGTTGCGGACTACCGCCATATCCTTATAGGGTCCACTCGCAGGCATAAATGAACCTGCCACAGCCAGTGGTGAAGACGCCAGATTGCGCGTTTTATAGAGCCGGCCATTGAGGTATACCTCCAGGAAACGTTCACTTAGGATGATGCCGATGCGGAAAGGTTTCCCCACGGGGATATTCGCCACGGGCACCGATTCAATCTGCCCACCGGTCGTAAGAACGGACACTACCAGGTCGTTTGTGGAGTTCGCTAAATAGACGGCGAAGTTGAACTTACCAATCATTTGTGTAATTGCAGGTCCATTGGAATTGGTCGGTGTATCCGGGACTTCACGACTGGAGCGCCAGAAGATCGGCCGTTCTGCGACCGATTGCACGGACGGGTCCTGTAGTAATATATCAATCGCCATTGAATAATTGACCGTCCCTGCATCAGCCTCTCCGAGAACTGTGTCGGCGCTTGACAGGGGCTTGGAGCGGTCCGTCCAGTAAATTCCCGTGGCATCCTTGCCGACGGTCGGTATGGGAATTATGCCTGGACCGGCTTCGCGTGTCCTGAATATAGGGCGAATGGTATAGTGGGCAATTACGAGCAATATAAATACGACCAGGGCCACCGTGAGAATGACCAAGCCAGCCGCCTTCCAATTGAAAGGACCACCTGCTGTGCTACTGTTTGTGGAAGCAGTTAGGCCCGTGAGACCGGCAAATGGGGCAGTTAGCGCGCCGGTAAGGGTGCCTGTGCTGCCCAATTGTGCTTTTAGGAAGTTATTTGAAGCCATACTCTATTATTGTATAACACCTTTGTGCCCTGCGGCCCGCGGTCCGCACTAATACACGACCGACGGTGCCCCACCACCAGTCGCCATACCGTAGCCGGCATCAAGTGTGGCCGGCGTGCGCATCCACCAGAAGACTGCCGCAGCCACACCGATGACCGCCCCGCCCGTAAGGAGACCTTTGATATAGGACTTCAGGTTCATTTCGTTAAAGTCCCGTGCAGTTACAATGGGCGACCGCTTGCGCTCCCCTAACTGCGCAATATAAGCCATCGCCTCGTCGACCGTCCATGTCGGCTTCCCATGCATCTTATTGACTTCATTATGAAGGTCGACGGTCCATTTAAACAGGTCCTTGCGACTATCAATGCTCGGGGTGAGCGGAAAGCGGGTAAGATGAGTCTTATAATGCTCACGGCATATAGGGCACGGGATGATATTTGCCAGCGACTCAAAGAATTGTTTGGCTGCACGCTTGTCAGTATATGTGGGGTTATTTGGATACCCTAGCGCAGCTATATGCATTGTTAGCCAAAAAAATGGTCCCCATACAGATGGCGGAATGTTCATCGGGTAATCTATTAGGAGCGTGCGGTGTTTCTGGGACTGGGGCTACCGCGATTGCTGCGCTAGTCCCAGATTGTCGGGTTGAATGCTTTTTTACATACAATATGGCAGCAACTCATTATCATTTGTATTTGTGTTTGTATGCGTGTTTGTGTCTGGGGCTTTTGAAGGAGAATTATCAACATACTTCATTTCACAACAACCACAGTGATCCGTGTTTGCACTGTCGATCTTCATAGCTTGAATTTTGTAATTATAAGTGATTGCCCAGCGCCCGAGCATGGGAGTATAGAAGTTATACATACGTGCGATTACTGATGGTCTCATTGGCTTGTGCGGCTTGTGCGACTAATAAACTGCGGTGATGTCTTCTCAATTTTACGGCCGCTGCCGCCGCAAAAATCTGAAAGTTGGCGACGGGTCTAAAGTAAAGTGCGCAGCCACCGACCCGTTAAAGTATGTCAAGCCAGTCAAGCCAATCAAGCAGCCCCAAGCCAATATATTCTTTGCCGGCCCCTCTCATCCGTGCTAAAGTTCTTGCGCGCCCCTCAAAGATCAACAAATCGCCCTATCTCGCGGACATCGAAATCGACGGTGTGGCCGCAGGAATGGCCCACACTCCAGCCCTCGGCTGCTGCGGCCTAATTGCAGCCGGTGCGACCGTCTGGGTTATGCCCGCGCCCAACGCGAAAAGTGTCTCATCATATGTCATTTACTTGGTCGAAGAGGCCGATGGAAACATTATCTGTGCACATCCCACAGTGGCCAATGAGGTAGCAGCGGGAATGCTCGCGGCCGGCATTGTGGTCCCTGGACTGCGGGATATTCGCCGAGAGGTCGCGGTGGCCGGCACGGAATGTCGCTTCGATTTCTGCGGCGTGGATGCGGAAGGGACACGGACAATCATCGAAGTAAAATCGGCGCCCATTGCCGACACGGTTGATTGTATGCCACGGGACCGCGCGAAGGCTCTTGCGGAGGCCGGCCCAGATGCGCCCAAGATGGCCATATTTCCCCACGGAAACCGCCGTAAGGATGGTGTGATTTCGCCACGGGCACTGCGACACGTGGAGACCATGCGGGGACTTGTGGCCAGCGGTAGCAGCAGTCGTGCCATCATGCTCTATTTGACTATGCGCACAGATGTCGAACGATTCACCGTGTCGGCTGTTGACCATATTTACAGGCAGGCAGTTATGGATGCGTGCGACGCCGGTGTGGAAATTCAGGCGTGGAGTGTGCGCTGGGTCGGCCAGCATGCATATGTGGGGATGCCGCTGGAGATCATTTAGAATAATCCTGATTTGGAACAATGCGTAGTCGTAATACGAACTGGTCTAAAATCATCAAATGGAGTTGTTGAAAATACATGTGACTCCACATCAAATGGTGTTAAAGATCTTGACAATTTTTCTTCAAGTGTTTGCATACGTTGCTTAAGCGCCTGTAGTTCTTGGTAGTTTTTGTAATGAGATGGGGCAAGGGATTTTACCAGATTTAATATTGATATAGTGGTTGATGCACAATACTCATTTGGATGACGAACTCCATAACGCCTTATAAGCGGATGACATTTAAGAGTTAAGATTAACTCATCCGATAAAGGAATGTCATATTGTTCTGTGACTGGTTCATAATATTTAAGGGCATCCCGTGCACTAATTTCGATTACCTTATTTAACGGGTTTTTTATTATTTGACCGATTACATTTCCAAAATTATCAATGTAATACTTATATTTATCACTTCCTGCTTCCCCATTTTGTATGTTTGGATGTGCAAACTCTGCAATAATCCATCGAGTATCTGTATTTTCAAACGTATCTTTCGCATAAATGTATTCTCCAAAACGTGGCGTGTATGACATTTAGAATATGTGTGGCTTGGCAAATATATATTTTAGGGGAACGTTGCATGTCAATTTTTTAGAGGAGGGTGTAAGTCTAAACCCATCCCCCGTTATACACTTTAAGATATGTTCAGGAGCAGCACTAGTGCCGCCCAGCAAACACAACCGCAGGCCCCGAATGTTTGCAAAAACTGCGGCAAAGAAGGCCACACATACAAATATTGCATGTATCCCGTCAACAGTTACGGAATCATCGCTTTCCGCGTCAAAAATCCCGTGTGGTCCATCGCGGCCAACCTCGCCAACCCTAAAAGCATGAACGGGATGGAAAACGCCGGCACCATCGAATTTTTACTTATCCGCCGCAAGGACAGCCTGCGATTTGTGGACTTTGTTCGCGGAAAGTATGACCCAACGGACACGGACTATCTGAAGCAAATGCTCGGAAACATCACGCGGCCCGAACGTGAATTTCTCCGCACCACTACATTCGATGACCTCTGGAAGCGTGTATGGGGTTCGGCCAGTATGCGCAGTTACAAACTCGACTATGAACTCTCGAAGGCCCGTTTTGAGACCTTGCAAACAACCGTTCTCGAAAATGGCAAGACGCTCCTCATCGACCTCCTTGACACCACCACATCAGACTGGGAGCACCCTGAATGGGGATTCCCTAAGGGGCGCCGCAACAGCCGCGAACCTGATATTGATTGTGCAATTAGGGAGTTCGAAGAAGAGACCGGTCTGACGCGCGACCAGTTCAAGGTGGTCCGCAACATGGAGCCATTATGCGAGACATTTTACGGTGATAATCATGTGCACTATTGCCACAAATACTATCTTGCACAAGCCCCGTCAACCCTCGAAATTGCCATGCAAGATGACCACCCGCACATGAGCCGCGAAATTAGCGCCATTGGATGGTTCGCTCTCGATGATGCCCTCCACATGATTCGTTCGGAAAATATCGAGAAGCGCGAAGTGCTCCTGCGTGCTAGTGGTGTGCTCCGCAACTATTGCCCAGGGGGCGGCTATTAGAAACGCCGCCGAATCTTACATATGTGATAGAATGAACGCCAATAGTGAGGCCGAGACCGAAGTCAATCTATCAGATATGACGAATGACGAAATCCTGGAGGCGTGGGATGTAGTCGAAGACATGGACGAGCGCGACCGTATTCTTGAGGAACTCCAGCGGCGCAGCCTCTTCCCCTCCGAAGAGACGGACTTTTATCGCAGCGTCATCGAGGATTTCGAAGACGGTGCTGGAGCGTATCCGGATGCCGGCATCTATAAGGATGACCGTGGACAATTCCAGGCACGCGACCCGACCTTCCTGCAGAAACTGCTGGCCCGCCGTGAATTCGCCGAGAGTCTTCAAACGGACTGGGAATCGGATAAGGACCCGTGCAGTAATCTGGGGTTTGAAGTCACACCGGTCCAGCGATTTGTGGCAAATTTCCTGTCACCGCGCACGCCCTTCCAATCGGCCCTTCTATTCCATGGGACTGGTGTGGGTAAGACATGCGCAGCCGTCCAGATTGCCGAGAATTGGCTGCGCGAATATCCGCGTAACAAGGTCATTATTGTCGCTCCACGTGCCATCCAGGACGGCTTCAGGGCGACCATTTTCGACGCGGCAAAGGTGCAATTAGGAGAAACGGAAGGCGAGCCGAACCGCGCCGTCCAGTGCACACAGGACACCTATATGGAACTGACGAACACGCTCTATGAACGCGATAAAGAGGTTATCAAGCGGCGCACGAACGAGGCCGTTAATCGCCGCTACTCGTTCTTCGGCTATCTCAAGTTCGCCAACTATATCGAGGGACTCCTGGCGCGCATTCCGAAGATCTTGTCGGCTGAACAGCGGCGCGCTCGTGAATATGAGATTCTTACTCGAGAATTTGATGGGCGTCTCCTGATTATCGACGAAGCCCACAATTTGCGTGAATCTGGACCGGTGCCGACCCGCGAAGAGGTCGCCGCATCACCTGCAGCAGCCGAGGAAGCCGCTGACGAAGACGCGGATTCGCCCGGCGGAAAGAGCGACGAGGACGACAATGCCGGCGGCAAGCGGCTCACGCCATTCCTTGACAAAGTCCTCACATACACGACGGGTATGAAACTCGTTCTCCTAACTGCGACCCCCATGTATAACAGTTACCGTGAAATCATCTTTTTGCTCAATCTCCTCCTCAAAAACGACGGCCAAGCCACACTCACCGAGCGCGATATTTTCCACAGCGACGGTTCTTTTAGGAGTCAGGGTGAGCGCCTTTTGGGACTAGTCGCCGCCCGCTACATTAGTTTCATGCGCGGCGAGAATCCCCAGTCTTTCCCTTTGCGTCTGAAGCCGGCCGATGTGCGCCCAATTCGTCTTTATCCTTCCCAGAATCCCCGTGGAGCGGATGTCGATCTCGAAGAGACGGTCTTTGCCGAGCATTTGCCCATCGTCCCCACGTATTTGACCGGCGATTCCCTGGAGGCAGTTAGGGTGTTGTCTGGGATGCTCGCGAAGGGCGAGGGTGGCATCAGCAGTTTTGAACTGCAGAATATTACACAGGCCGGCAGTCTAATTGTGCCTCCCACAGACCTGCATGGGGATGACCCTGAGAGCCTGAAGGCGCGCACAGAGAGCGATGCCCTGCTGCTGCATTTTAGCAAGCAACAGACGGGCGGCGAGGTGCAGTATAGTGCTCTGGAGGAGGGCGGGGCGGCCTGGCTGGGTGCCGATGAGATTGAGACTTATTCGCCCAAATATGCGCGCCTGCTCGGTTATTTGGCACGCGCTGAGGGAGTATGTTTTGTCTATACGCGGTTTGTGCAGTCTGGTGCGGTCCCCATTGCGCTTATGCTGGAGGCGAACGGCTACACACCATACGGTCGCCGGCAAGGGCTTTTAGGGGATGGTATACAGACGGCGGGCGGGCGCCAGTGTGCGCTCTGTTCTGCACGGGAGGCGACACACAAGGCGGCAGGCGCCGACCACGAGTTCGTGCCGGCCAAATATGCACTCCTAACTGGTGACCTCGCGCTGTCCCCGCGTAACGAAGCAGTTATTCGTGCGGAAAAGCAGCCCGAAAACAAGGACGGTGGTGTGATAAAAGTCGTCATTGGTTCGCAGGTGGCCGCGGAAGGTGTTGACTTGAAGTTCGTGCGGGAGGTCCATGTAATGGAGTCATGGTTCCATTTGAATAAAACGGAGCAGATCGTTGGTCGTGGTATTCGTTACTGCTCGCATTCGCTGTTGCCGGTCGAAAAGCGGAATACGACAATCTATCTGCATTGTTCGCTGCGGCCCGACGAAGACGACGTCGAATCGGGTGACCTCTACAGTTATCGCGTGGCATTTCGTAAGGGTCAACAGGTGGGGCGCGTGACGCGCGTGCTGAAGCAATATGCGGTGGACTGTAATTTGAACCACGATGCAATTATTATTCAGGGAACACAGCCGCGGCTGGTCGTTGATAGCCAGGGGAATGAGCGGCGTGGTGTGACAGCAGATGACCAACCGTTTACGGTTCTATGTGACTGGATGGAAACATGCGACTATCAATGTGCACCAGAAATCCCCGTGGACCCTCTAACTGCCAGTCAGGTGAGTTATGACGCATATTCGTCGCGGTGGCGCGAGCATATATTGAAGGAGCGCCTGCGCGGACTCTTCAAGACGCAGATGTTCGTTTCACTGGAACATTTGAAGCGGGATGTGCTGGGTGATGCGCCGTTTGTTGCGTTGGTCGACTTGCTCTACAATGTTGTGGGCAATCGGCGGTTTACGGTGAATCACAGGGGGCGCGACGGATATATCATTTATAAGAACGGGTATTACATATTTCAGCCATTCAATTTACTCGATGTATCCGTTCCAATTGCGCTGCGTGTTGCACGGCTGCCAGTGAAACGCGAAAGTTACGAACCTGCAATTAGTGTGCGCAAGCCGACACTACAAATGGCTCTGGCGGCGGCTGCAGCAAAGCCGGCTGCAAAGGCTGTGGGGACAGAGGATGTGGCTGATGTGGTCGCCGAGGATGACGGCGAGGAGGCTGCCGCTGCAGCCGACGCCGCTGCGGCTGTTCCTGGGAAATCTGTGGCAGACCTGACTGGGATTTGGACGGCATTCGAGGAGTGGGTCGACGGATGGACGCGCGCCGACCAGCGCGATCGGCCCATTACGCGCCTACCTGACGCAATTGTGCTATATATCCAGGACCGTGCAGCGGGCAATAAGAAGGAGCGCGACCGTCTCACATATCAGTTTGAAATGGTCGGCTGGTTTGCCATCGGATGTATGCCATGGACAGGCGAAAGTCGCGCGGCATTCAAGCGTGCAGTTATGGAGTATGTATGGGACGAGGAGTTCACAGACGCCGACCGCAGCGTTATGTTGGCTGATGCGGAGCGGATGCCGGCTAGTATGCGGGCACAGGCCGGCGACCATTATTTGCGGATAAACCGCGCCGGTGGTGCCATTCATATTACACGCGCCATAAATGCAGCCCATGCGGCTCCTGAGTTTATATGTGATGGTGTGCCATGTGATGCCAGTATAATAAAGTTAATCGAACCCGATGCCAAAGGTCGCAAAACTATGCAGCAAGTCCAACTCGACCCGCTCAATACACTGTCGGTCAATAAAGACACAACGGGGCCACTTTACGGATTTGTGACGACGGAAAAGGGCGGCTACGTTTTCAAGACAAGTGTCCCGCCACCGAAAGGTGAAAAGGTAAAGATCGGTGAAAAGTGTGCCAACGTGTCAAACGTCCAGGGCCACTTGGCGAAGTTGGTGCTATTAGGGAATGCTCTGCGGGCTGCTGGTGAGCCTGACTTGGAACTGCGCAAAGACATCATGGAAGGGACACGGAAAATTGTCAGCTCGGTGCGCATATGTATGTTAATGGATCTCGTGCTCCGCTATTTGGACGCGCGGCGATTTGGGGGTGTGCGGTGGTTCTACAGACCATTGGCGGCCTTCAAGGTGGGTCATAAGGGGAAGAAATAAGACGCGGGGTCCCCGCCAGTAAATTTGAATCTAAACACATCTTCCCACCTATGAGCAGCAATGGAAACGAAGGCCGTATTTGAACGAAAGGTTGCTCTCACGCCACGTGACCTTAACAGGGTCGCGAAGAAAGTATCGATCGATGACCTCATCGTGGAAAAACTCGCAGCCGATATGGAGGGGAAGTGCTCGCAGCACGGTTGGGTTATTCCAGGGTCTCTGCAAGTGCTCTCACGCTCAATGTGTCAGAGTGAGCCAGGGCGCTTCACTGGGTCCATGGTTTCGTGGGTGCAGTTTGAGGCGCGTGTCTACTACCCCATCGACGGTATGGTGATTACTGGGGATGTCATTAAGAAGAACAAGATGGGTATGTTTGTAATGTATAATGACGCTATTCAAATTATGGTGCCCCGTGATCTGCATTTAGGGGATGAGGAGTATGATGGTGTGGATGTAAATGATACTGTGCAGGTCGAGATTAAGAAGTCGCGCTTCCAGGTGAATGACCCCTACATCTTGTCGGTCGGTGTCTTCAAGGGATATGCCGAGGCGGGAGCAGAGGACGGGGCCACAGCAGCCGTCGCTCCAGCAATTCCTGTGGAGGGTGATGAGGCATTTGCCGTGGAGGGCCCTGAGGAGAATGCAGAGGCAGCAGAAGAGGTCGAGCCCACCACTGCAGCCGCAGCAGCCACTCCCGCTCCCGGTATGGAAATTGACCTGGATCTTGATGAATAAATCGGCAGCAGATGAGTTAAAAAATCATTTAGGGGAAGTCCACTAACTATAGAATTTCATAAATGGTCAATTACACTGAACGGGCACAATTTGCCGAGCGCCTGGCACAATTATCAAAAAGCGAGTATGAAGAAATATTCCGAATTCTCAAACGAAACAATGAACAGTGGAGCGAAAACTCCAACGGCATATTTTTTGATATTAATGGGGTGTCCGAGGGGACGTTTGAGAAACTCCAGTTTTTTATGGCATTTTGCATGAAGAATCGCAGCGACCAGGAGGAGCGGCTGAAGGCGATTGAGGCTCTCAAGGCGGTGGGCGAGGAGGCCTAAGGGGTGTGCACGTTTTTATTGTAAATGCAAACGCAACAGCACTCCGCCACCACAGACTTAACTACACTCAAGTCCCTAATTGCAGCAAATCCAAACCGTGGAAAAGGTTTGGATAGGTTGTTGAAGCAGGCGCGTGCACCATCTCCTCCGCGACTTTCCGTGGATCTCCCTGGATCGGCGGCGGCCTGGACGGAGTATGATGTTATGCCGGCAGGTGCCCTAAGTGCACTGCAGTTCATTGTAAATCCCCTCTACGGTCCGGCGACGGCCGCTATGCGCAGCCAAATGCTATTAGAGGCACAGACTGCGGCAGCCGAGAAGGTTGACCGCGAATGCCGTGCAGGTGGTGCTGGCAAACATGCCCGCCAGCGTAAGAAGATTCTCGAGTGGCTCGCCGCTGATCCTGCGACGCTCGACGATGCGGCACGCACCACCCTCTGGGATGCCATCGCCACTGTCTTCGAATTCCAGGCGGTCATCCTAAAAGAACTCCCAGGAGGTGCCACTGAGATCGGTTTCGCACCCGCGCATATTGATATGTGGCACAGTGATCGTCCCATTTATTTCGTGGAGAAGGCACTTAGTAAGGTGTGGGTATATGGTGAGAGCGGTCTACATACCGCTCTTGGACCCTGGCTGACTAGCAAGGAATTGGGCGGGGCGGCAATTGCATGGCCGCTTGCCGAAGGGACGAAGACCGAACTTGTGGAGCGCCTACAGGCGCAGCCTACCTGGCGCGCCGACTATGCCAAGAAACTGAAGGACGAACTTGCCGAAATGGCTGGTCGTGCGGCTGCAGTGGGCCTTTTAGGGCGCTGGATGAGCGGTGGGGTGGTGGGTCTGGAGGATTTCTAGAGAAGCAGTTTAGCAGGCGCTAAAAATGAAATTGGCTCATGGCTATGCTTAAAGTCACAAGCCAATTATACACTAAGAGTTAGAAATGGAAGTCACACGACAGGACGCCGAAAGGCTCGACCGGCTCATCAAAGAATGGTGGGCCCATCCCGAGCAGGAATTGGAGTCGTCCGTGGGCTACAAGGGGTCGGTCAATGCCACTACATTTATGGCGATTGTCCAGCGCCTGCGTGACCGCGGATTCCAGCCCATGCCACAAGAGGATCGTCTCAGTATTATTCTCCCTAATACGATTCGTTTCTCGATTTTCGGCCTCGGGGATATTCAACAATATTGTCGTGACGATACATTGGCTGGCCGCACATATGTTGCGGTCATCAAAGACAAGACTGGTCCTGAGGGCCAGATGGATTTCGGTGAGTATGATGTGCGCGTCAAGGCGCGCCGTGAAATCCCTCTTGCCGAAGACGATGACCGTGTGAAAGAAGTTCTACGGTCCTGGCCGACCCAGAAGAAGGCATTCCGTCTACTCCGTCGTTGGTCATTTATGGGTGCGGGGGTGCGCTTCGACTTGTCGATGGTGCGCTCCACGCCCCAGTCTGCCGAGCGCCGCGGATTCGCCTGGGTTCGCAGTTTCAAGGACCACGATCTCTTCGCCGAGTCGACCGTCTATGAAGTCGAAATCGAACTTATGCGCGACCGTGTCGAATCACCGGCAGATGCCATGCGGCGCCTAATTGCTGGTGTGGGCGAGGTCCTACGTGGTGTGCAGAAGACCCAGATTCTTATTCGGAAGTCCGTTCGCGACGCCGTGTTAGCCTCCTATAAGGAGTTGACCGGCACGGACCGTTTCCGCGGTGTGGCCCCTGTGACTCTGCGAACGGCCAATATGAAGGAAACTGTGGAAGCCGATACGCCCAATATTCGGACCGGCTACAATGTCACTGAAAAGGCCGACGGTCAGCGTGTTCATGGTTACTGCAATCCCGCCGGCGAACTCTTCATGATTGACATGGGAATGAATGTTTACCGCACTGGTCTCATGGTGGAGCGTCTGGCGAATACCCTCGTCGACGGTGAGTGGATTACGCGCACACATGACAGCAAGCCTACCCACCAACTGCTCCTATTTGACATCTATTACGGGCGCGAAGGTGAAAATGTGACGACGTTGCCTTTCATGGACGCTGCCAACAATGGCCGC
>JACCDP010240228.1_pt1 | contig 22721 bp, 20 predicted proteins | sample 7445841 | NCBI WGS metagenome assembly JACCDP01 (sample SAMN15323441, study PRJNA562643) | freshwater metagenome | isolation source: river surface water | place: USA:Blue River Watershed | collected 2017-08-17
GCGGGAAGCAGGCTACCGCTAGATTTGTTCTGAAATAACTGACTGAAACTTGTGGCCGGCTCCTGCCTTTCTCAGACCACCACAGCCTAACCCGCTTAGTTGTGATTTCCGCTCTCCTGCCAATGCAGGAATAAAACCGTTCGATTCGTCTACTCGTAAGTCGTTGAGTTTATTGACCCTGATCCGAGAATCTTGTGGACTTCGGCCTGTTTCCGGACGCTAGGGGTACTGAGAGAAATGGCCAGAAGAGAGAAAACCAGGCGCAGAACCGGCCTGGTAGTGCAGAGGGCGAAGTCCGCAAGTTTCCGCATGAACCCGCAAGAACACGGGGCAACACGCGTGATCGCCCAAGAAAAAACCCCAACTCAGACGAGTTGGGGTTTTGCATATGGTGGAGCAGTTTCGCGAACGAAACAAATGCTCTCTTTCAAAGAATGAGTACTGGTTGCGGGTGTTTGCGTACGCACTGCTAACGCACCTCAGTCTTCGAAAATCCGTCGCCAGGAATTGAACCTGCGTCCACAAGTTGATTTTATCAATGTCGACTCAATCACGGTGCTGGCCATCGCCCGACCCCGCGCTGCAAGGCCGTGACTTCAACCGCATTGCACATTTGTCCGTAGAGAGCGTTTTGCCAGTTGTCAGTTGGCATCACGAGCAAGGTCTCAGCCTCTTTGTCAAAGCGTTGACTGTTTTTGCCCCGGAGCACTTCCCAGTACCCCACGATGCAGTCCTTCCGGGAACGCAAAATTTCAGTGGACGGAAGCTTATTGCTCTTCTTGCTGTTGGCGGTCTTGGAGGCTGGCAACAGGTTCCAGACATCGTTGTTGTGCCAAAGGTCAAACGGGATGACATGGTCCACATCGAAGCTCTCCCGCAAGGTGGCACCAGTCCAGACGCATTCCAGCCTATCCAGCCCTGAAAACAACTTCCTGGCCTCGATGGTGCTGCGCTCATCCTCCTTCTCCAAGAGGAGGTTCACCACGGTGGCAACGTCAATGCCCTCCCCCAACTTGGTGGTCTTTTCAGCCCATTGCAGGATGACGGCTTGGCTCACCCAGTACCCCAAGTGGCTCAGCTCGATCCACAAATCGTTGGGGATCAAGACTTGTCGGGTGTTAGCGTCATAGCCAAACACCCGACCCGTAATCAGAGCACCACCAGCGAAGACCACCGGCCCCTTGATGATCGCGTCTTCTATGTCGGTCATCAGGGCTCGCAACAGCTTCTGGGTGTCCGGGGATAGCTGCCCCTTGTTCCGCTCAATCCTGAAGCCGCTGTAGCCACCCGCTTTGGCGTAACGCTGGACCAGGGCATGCAGGTGCTTGCGAAACTTGATCGGCTTGCCCGCATCAGGCCGCTCACCATTGAGCTGAGGAATGAAGGTGCGCGACTCGACCAGCGGCCAGTAATACTGCAACCACTTCTCGGCCACGTACCTCACCGGCAGCCCCACTTGGGCGTCAGCAAGCCATGTCACGCTATTGGGGCTTTGAGTGGCGATTTCCGCGAGCGCCCGGAAAAGTGCAAATTTGTAGGTGGCGCTCTTCTTGTCATGGTTCAACACCCCTTCGATCTGATCGATGGGTCGGGTGTTGGCACCAGATTTAAGCTGAAACAGCAAAGACACCCATTCGATGCCCTGCCGGTTCATGGCATCCGAGTTACCCCATTGATCGATCAGGCTGAAACCGAGACGCTCAAAGATGAGCCGCAGGTAGCCTGGGGGATAGGTTTTGAAGAGACGGCCATTTGCATCCCGCTCACCGCCTCCCGTGTCCGAGCGCTGGCTGGGAACGGAAATCAGCAGGCGGCCATTGACCTTGAGGCATCGCTTGATCGACAGCGCGGCATTGAACAATTCCGTGGAGTCGATGTGCATCAGCACGGCGCAGCACAAAACCCCATCGAACGCACCGTCGAACGGCACCGGGAAATCCGGCAGCAGTCCTTGAATGACTCGCCCCTTGAGTTCAGGGTGGAACTCTTGGGCCAGTTGGACAAACTCCGGAGTCCCATCCAACCCAAATGGCTGAAAGCCTTGACGACCCAACTCAGCCAAGTCACGACCCGAGCCACAACCTATGTCTAGTACGCGGCCGCCCGGCGCGAAAGCCGTGGCAAATCGACTACCCAATGAACTCTGCGCCGCCTCGTAACGTTGGGCGACATCATTCGCATTGGCAGAGTAGTAATCCAGAGTCGAGGAGTCCATTGGGTTCAATTATGTGGCCACCGCTAGGCTCAGGCCATGAGCCTTGGAATGGCAAAATTCTGGAAATACCTTTCACGATCATGGCATTCAGCATAGAAGACCTTGGGGACATTGACTTGACCATTGGCCAATGGTGCCTGGACAAGGTCCCTCCCGAACTCAAAAAGCAGGTTGACCACGACTACGAGGTCGATGGACAGTCCGTGACGATTTTCGAGGTCAGGCCACTTTGGCGAGGGCAACCCGGCCAGACGACTCGTAGACCGTTTGCCAAGTTCCGCTACGTCAAATCCACCGAGCTCTGGCACATCTACTGGATGCGCCAGACAGGAAAGTGGGAGTCTTACGAGCCAGCCTCAGCTGCCTGTGGGCTTGAAGAAGCACTCGACATCATCGAGTTGGACACATACGGCTGCTTTTTTGGCTGATCGCGGCCGACTCACACCACCGGCACTTCATCCCAGCAGGTTGTGTAGTTCGGTGACTTGCGCTCCTGGCGCATCTCCCAGTCCCTGAACGCCCCCTGCGTGGACACTTTGACCGTACCCCGCCCAAAGCGCTGGTTGAGGGTATCCAGCGCCAGCATCAGCTTGTCGTTGGCAAGGGCCACTGGCTCCAACAGGTCGCCTTGCCGGTGGGTCACTGGACTGATCTCGCTGAGCATGATCCCGGCCTTCTTGTACTGGTAACCCGGCTTGAACATGCGCTCGCACAGGTAACTGGCCCAACGGTTAACCTCCAGACTGTCGTTCGTGGGGTACGGCAGTGGGACCGCCAGGCTTGGGTTGTACTGGGGCAGGTCCTTACGAAAACGGTTGGTCTGCAGGAACACCTGGATCACTGCCGCGTGACTCTTCTGTGCGCGCAGCTTGGCGCAGGCATTGGCCACGAAGGTGGACAGTGCATCCTGCAGGATGACCAGCTCCGTGACCATGTTGCCAAACGACCTGCTGGAGATGATCTGCTGCTTTTCTGGCTGGATCTCCTGCAACTCGATGCACGCTACTTCCTGCAACTCGCGTTGGATCTTCTCCATGACCACGCCGAACTCGGATCGCAGCGTCGGGACATGCGCGTGCCGCAGGTCGTGAACGGTCTGCACGCCATGGACTGCCAGTTTCTTGGTGAGCTTGCGCCCTACTCCCCATACCTCTTCAACCGGGATCTGCTTGAGTAGCTTGGTCTTCTGCTCGTCGGTCAGCTCGTTGTAGTTGAAGACGCCTTTGGAGCGTGGGTGCTTCTTGGCCACATGGTTGGCCAACTTGGCCAGTGTTTTCGTGGGACCGATGCCCACGCACACCGGGATGCCCGTCCACATCCCTACCCTCTGACGCATGGTGTAGCTAACTTCTCGCAGCGTTCGGATGCCCGTGAGGTCAACGAAACACTCGTCGATCGAATACACCTCGTGCCTCGGTGAAAACTGGCTCAGGATGCTCATGACCCGGTTGGACATGTCCGCATACAGCGCGTAGTTGCTGCTGAAGGCTAGGACGCCATGCTCCTCGGCCAACTTCTTGCACTCGAACCAAGGCTGCCCCATCCGGATGCCGAGGGCCTTAGCCTCGTTGGACCGAGACACCGCACAGCCATCGTTGTTCGAGAGCACCACCATCGGCACCCGCGTCAGGTCGGGACGGAAGACCCGCTCGCATGAGACGTAGAAGTTGTTGCAATCGACCAGGGCCAACTGCTGCACCTGAGATCCCATCGCCCGCACCTCAGTACAGCTTGTGCAGGTTGTATGTCACCACACCCCACACGGAAAACTCTTCTTCCGGCTTGACCACGATGGTTGGGTAGCGCTGGTTTTCTGGGACGAGCTTGATCACGCCGCCCTTTCGGTACAGCCGTTTGAGCGTGAACTCATTGTTCAAGACCGCCAACACGATGTCGCCATGCTTGGGCTCAATGGAACGGTCGATCAGCAAGGAGTCACCCTCGTAGATGCCGATGTCGATCATCGAGTCGCCTTTGACCCGGTGCACGTACGTGGCATCCGCGTTGCGGATCAGGTGGTCATTGAGGTCGATGCGCTTTCGCGTGTGGTCACCGGCCGGGGAAGCAAAACCCGCAGGCACCTTCCAGCCACACACCTCCAACCAGACCTTCTTGTCGGTTACGAGAACGGGTTGTGGGAGGGTAAGGACTGCTGGTTTCATGCAGCCTAATATACTGTTTTTTTATCCAGTATTTCAAGTACACGAAGGTGCTCAAGTCCTCGGCGCAGCCATTGCCTGGAGTTCGGGCATGTGTGCCCAGGTCATCAACTCGACGGCCTTGGCAGTGTCTGCACTGAGCCAGGTGTCATGCAGCTCTTGGGCAATGATCACCGGCGTGCGTTTTTCATCCCCTGGCTTGTGAAACTGCTTCATCACCGGGTGCTCGTTGGCATTCACTGTGAGCATGGAGAAGCTGACCACTAACTCGCCCGAGGCTGGGTCGGTCCAGCGGTCCCACAGGCAGGCGATGCCAAATGGGTCCCCCGAGGCCAACTCAATCTTCCAGCGAACCGCCCTACCCGACTCGTAGCTGGGTTCGTAGAAGTTGTCCACCAGCACCAGGCCGTATTGGCGATGGCGCCAGGCTGCTCGGTAGCTGGGCTTTTCCGCCGCCGTCTCGCTCCTGGCGTTGTAGGTGTGGCGGCTGATCTTGTCGTCCTTGGCCCATGAGGGGATGAGACCGAATTTGGCCAAGCCGCAGGCCACGCGCCCAGTCTGGTGGCTCTTCACGACCACCGGAGCAGCAAACCCCGGGTAGGACTCATCCGGAAAGCCTGAAGGCAGGTCCACCCCCAGCTTCTCCTTGACCCACTGAGCACGCTTGGTTGGAGTGAAGTTCGTGCACACGAGGGCAGTTTACTGCCCCGTTTCCAGAAATTGAGCCGTCCCTCTTACCTGCCTGGTTCTGTGCTCAGCAGCCAAAAACCACTTTCTTATAGTGGTTTTAGTTGGCGCTCTTGCAATTTAGTTGGTGTTAGATAAAATTCGCTTCCATCAGCTGATCGGCGGTCTCCGAGTTCACCCTGCAGTCCAAAGCTGCAATGCACCAGAACTGTTCGATCAGCTTTTAAACGGATCAAGGAATTAGTTGGCGTTAGAAATTTATTGAACGCCCCAACAAAGGAGTGTACGATGCAAACGAATCTTTCTTTCGAATCGAACAAGTTCAAGCGCGCCATCATGACCCGCCATGCCCAAAAACGCAGTGCCCAACGCGGCTTCAATCCCGACAGTGTCGAACTGATTCGCACTTTTGGTGAACGCAGCCACGATGGTCATGGCGGTATCCGGTGCCTCATGACTCGCGCTGCAGTCGAGCGGCTCGGCAATGTGTTGGGGCGCACTCAAAGACTAGACGCGTTGGCTGGCGCTTACGTTGTGCTCAGCGCCGAAGATGATGCGGTAGTCATTACTGCAAGCCATCGCTATCAATAAGAGCCAAAGACCAAGGAATACAAAATGGCATTTCAAACATCAGCAGTAATTGAAGCGATCCGTCAGCTTGCAGACGTACGCCGAAGCGCAGCTCAAGACGACGCACATCAATTCGCACTGGCCTGGATGGTCGGTGCCCGCATGGCTCAACTGGACATGCTTCCAAACGGCGTAGGACTTACGTCCCTGACCGAAAAGGCTACGTGGGCGGAGGCCCATACAGACATAGGCGAACTGTGCGCCCGGATCATTTGGGGCAAGGGAGCCCCCTCACAAAGTCTTGACCTTGAAATCTCTCAAGCAGCCAGCATCACTAGTGACCTTCTGGAACGAGTTCCCGACTTCTACCTGTCTGTCTCCGACGCACTCTGGCACCTTGCCTCTCTGCGTAGCGCAGACCTGCCAGTCCTTGCACCAGAGGCATGTGACCTACTCTTTTGCGTTCTCGGAGCACCCCGTGGAGCCAAGGTCTGGATCCCGTTTGATCCCGTGGGGCAATTTGCTTCCCGTGCAATACGCCTTGGGCTGGAAATCGAATTGGACGGGCCACATTCATGGCTGTCTGACGCTCAGAGGCTTTGTCGAGCGCTGCTCGGGATTTTTGACGACCGTGCTTCGCGCACTGATGCTTCAAGAAACCCCGATGGCAAGCGCGAATTTGAGGCGGACTACCTACTTGCGGTCCCTCCAATGGGGGCTCGTTTACAGACGGGTATGGGCTGGCGTCAATGGGAAGGCTACGACGAAAAGCTCTCACAAAACCGTTTGCTGGTCGAGAAAATTGGCCCCTTGAATCGGCTGCGGCTGGATCGTTCAGACGCTTGGACACCCGCTGCTTTGTGGCCTCGGGTCAAGCACAGAGCCGTCTTTATGACAGCACAGTCACTCCTATTTGCGCGCGGACAAGAACAACGTTTGCGCGAGGCATGGGTACGTGATGCTTACCCCATCGATCTGATTCTGTCTCTCCCAGGCCGGATGTATTCCTACGCAAACATCGCGCCTGCAGTGCTGGCGTTCGACCGAAAGGCAACCGGCCAATTTTTGCGCATGGGTGACTTGAGCAAGTTAACTGTACGTACTGGTTTCAGTGGTCGCGCGGCCAAGACACTTGATCTTGAGAAGAGCCTAGAGGCTCTGAATCTGAGCGATTCGTTCGCCCCAGACCGGCGCCTCGAAGAAATGCCCGTTGGAGGCGCGGATCGATATACGGAACAAGTCGAAGACTTGGTGCGGGACGTAGATTTCAAAATGCTCTTGGATGCCGATTGCAACCTACAGCCAAGTCGACACCTTCAGCCTCAACTCAACCTGTCAGGACACCGATTGCCTCTGCGTGAACTGGTTGATGTCATTCGAGCTCCTGTATCTACCAATGACCCCTACTCCGTCGCTGCAATTGAAATCGGAATTCCTGACCTGGGTGGTTGGCGGGCAGTGAAACCGACTGCACCCGGACCAAACAATCAGGTACGCGTTGTTCAAATCAGAGAGCGACGCAGAGAAGAGTCATCCCTGAAAAAGGGAGACATTGTCATGTCCATCAAAGGAACGATCGGGAAAACCGCGCTCATCGAACAAAGCGTGGTTCAAGCAAGCGAATCCTTGTCCGGTGCTAACGCATGGACATTGGTTACCTCTGGAAACTGCATTGCCCTTAGGCCGAGAAGCCAGGAAATTACATCTGAGTACTTGCTGATGTATTTCCGCTCCCAAGAATTTGAGCACCAGCGTGATTCATTGCAGGTAGGTGCAGTGATTCCACACGTTACCCCTGATGTTCTGTGCTCAACAGTCTTGATCCCGATTCCTACAGCGCAGGAGCTTGCTCAGGCGCAAGAGAAATACCAACAACTATGTGAACTCGAAGCGCAGGCTGAGTCTGCATATCAGCAAATCGCTGAAATAGTGAAAGAACTTTGGCAGCCGCAGTCGTAAGAGGAAAGCTCCCGAAATGAGCAAAGTACCCGAACGACATGAGACTTCAAATTAACATACAAAAATAATCACAAACAAAATGGCCACTTCAAAACCCGTAAACCAACAAGAACAAAGCAATCTCAAGTGGGTTGCCGACTTCATCTGGAACATTGCCGACGGCCGGTTGCGCGACGTGTACGTGCGCGGCAAGTACCGTGATGTGATTCTCCCCTTCACTGTGCTGCGAAGACTCGATGCTGTGCTGGAATCGACCAAACAGGCGGTGCTAGAGCGCAAAAAGTTCCTCGACACACACAAGGTGGCCGAGCAGGACGGCGCACTGCGGATGGCATCCGGGCAGGCGTTCTACAACACATCGGAGTTCACCCTCGCCACGCTTTCCTCCAGCGGTCAAGGGCAGCGCTTACGCGACAACTTCGTTGATTACCTGGACGGCTTCTCGCCCAACGTTCAGGACATCCTGGCGAAATTCAAGTTTCGGGACCAGATCCAGACGATGGTCGAGGCTGACATCCTCGGTCACCTGATTAATGATTTCCTCGATCCCGAGGTCAATCTTTCCCCGCTGCCGGTCAAGGATGCGGATGGTCGGATCAAGCTTCCCGCGCTCGACAACCACGGTATGGGCACAGTTTTTGAGGAACTGATCCGCCGTTTCAATGAAGAAAACAACGAAGAGGCTGGTGAGCACTTCACCCCTCGCGATGTGGTCCAGTTGATGGCAAATTTACTGTTCTTACCAGTAGCCGACAAAATCCAATCAGGTACCTACTTGATGTATGACGGCAGTTGTGGAACTGGCGGAATGCTTACCGTAGCAGAAGAAGCTCTGCACGACCTGGCGGCAAGTCACAACAAGGAAGTCTCGATTCACCTGTTTGGTCAAGAGATTAACCCGGAAACCTACGCCATCTGTAAGGCCGACCTGCTGCTCAAAGGTGAAGGCGACGAGGCCGAAAACATCGTCGGTGGCGCGGACAAGTCCACGCTGTCAGCTGATCAGTTCCGCTCACGCGAGTTCGACTTCATGATCTCCAACCCGCCCTACGGTAAGAGTTGGAAGACCGACCTCGACCGGATGGGCGGCAAAAAGGAGTTCAGCGACTCGCGCTTTATCGTCAACCACGGCGGCGATGCCGAATTCAAGCTCATCACTCGCTCCAGCGATGGACAGTTGATGTTCCTGGTGAACAAGCTGCAGAAGATGAAGCACAACACGCCGTTGGGCAGCCGTATTGCGCTGGTGCATAACGGCTCTGCACTGTTCACCGGCGATGCAGGCCAAGGTGAAAGCAACATCCGCCGCTGGGTCCTGGAAAACGACTGGCTTGAAGCCATCATCGCCCTACCCCTCAATATCTTCTACAACACCGGCATCGCCACCTACATCTGGGTCCTGGCCAACAAGAAAGCTGCGCATCGCAAGGGCAAGGTGCAACTGATTGACGCCTCGCAGTGGTCCCAGCCGATGCGGCGCAACCTCGGTAAGAAAAATTGCGAGCTAGCCGAAGCGGACATTGAGCGCATCCTTAAGCACTACCTCGACCAGCCGCCCGCCGATGCGGAAGCAGCGAAGGCGGTGCCCGAATGCAAGTGGTTCGACAACGCCGACTTCGGCTACTGGAAGATCATCGTTGAACGCCCGCTGCGACTGAAAAGCCAACTCAAGCGCAACGCCATCGAGAGCCTGCGCTTTGCCACCGGTGACGAAGCGATGCGCAGCGAGGTTTACGCCAAGCACGGCGATAAGCTGTACACCGAATTCGCCAAACTCAAGCCCGAAATTGAAGCATGGCTGAAAGGTGACGACGGCGAAGAGGACGCCGACGACGAGTCGGACGACGAAGATGCCAAGACCACCAAGAAGGCCGTGCCGGAGAAGCGGCGCAAAAAGCTGCTCGACCCGGGGACGTGGCTGCGCGACAAGATGCTGCTGGAAACGGCCAAGCTAGCGCAGCAGGAACTGGGTGACGGCGTTTTCGACGACCACAACGAGTTCCGCAGCCGCTTCGACGCCACGATGAAGGCGCACGGCAAGAAGCTGGGCGCACCCGAAAAGAAGGCCATTTACAAGGCGGTAAGCTGGCGCGACGAGTCGGCACCGCCGGTCATTGCCAAGCGCAGCAAGCTCAAGGCGGGCGACCATTTCGAACCCGGCTACGACGGGGCGTACCTGGAGACCGTGGGCAAGGATCGCTTCATGGTCGAGTACGAGGCCGACACCGACCTGCGCGACACCGAGCAGGTGCCGCTCAAGGAAACCGGTGGTATCGAGGCCTTCTTCGTGCGCGAAGTGCTACCCCACGCGCCGGATGCCTGGATCGCGATGGACGCCACAAAGATCGGCTACGAGATTTCGTTCGCACGCTACTTCTACAAACCGACCCCGCTGCGCACGCTGGAGCAGATTCGTTCCGACATTCTGAAACTTGAAGAACAGACCGACGGCCTGCTGCACAAGATCGTGGGAGCTGAGTAATGACAGCAGCGAACGCTTACCCCGGCTATCGCGCGGCGCGAATGCGCTGGCTGCCACCCGTGCCAGAACATTGGAACGAGCAGCGCGCCAAGACCTTCTTCCGCGAAGTGGATGAGCGCTCGAAGACCGGACAGGAAGAACTGCTCTCCGTGTCGCACTTGACGGGCGTCACGCCGCGTAGCCAGAAGAACGTAACGATGTTCAAGGCCGCGAGCTACGTCGGTTCAAAGCTGTGCCAGCCCGGCGATATCGTCATCAACACGCTCTGGGCGTGGATGGCCGCGCTTGGCGCGAGCAGGCACCTTGGCATCGTCAGCCCGGCCTACGGCGTGTACCGGCCGCACCGTGCTGACAGCTTCAACCCGGCATATCTCGACTACCTGTTGCGTACCCGCGCCTACGTGGCCGAATACATCGGTCGCTCGACGGGTATCCGATCTTCGCGCCTGCGCTTGTATCCGAACCAGTTCCTCGACATCGCACTGCTGCAACCGCCTCGACCCGAGCAAGACCAGATCGTCGCCTACCTGCGGGCGCAGGATGCCCACGTCGCCCGCCTCATCAAGGCCAAGCGCGATCTCATCGGCCTGCTCACCGAGCAGAAGCTGCGCATCATCGATCACGCCGTCACGCGAGGCATCAATGGTTCTGTGGCGCTAAAGCCTTCAGGCATCGAGTGGCTCGGAGACGTTCCCCATCACTGGGATGTTGCCTTGGTGAAGCACGTCGCCGATGTGCGCTTCAGTGGCGTGGACAAGCACTCGCATGATCATGAAATTCCAGTTCGCCTGTGCAACTACACAGACGTCTACAAAAACGACAAGATCACCGACGACATGGACTTGATGCCCGCCACTGCGACGGCAGGGGAAATCGCGCGGCTCACGCTGAAAGCAGGAGACGTGATCATCACCAAGGATTCCGAAACACCGGACGACATCGCGGTGCCAGCGTGGGTGCCGGAAGGGCTTCCTGGTGTGGTCTGCGCTTACCACCTTGGATTGCTACGCCCAGACCCCGGTCGCATCGAGGGTGAGTTCCTGTTTCGCGCCATCGGGTCTGCCCGTATCGCCGAGCAGTTTCACGTGCTGGCAACCGGGGTCACGCGCTTCGCACTCGGCAAGCACGACGTAAAGAACGCTGTCATTGCGCTGCCTCCCGTCGAAGAACAAAAGGCTATCTGCAAATGGATTGCCGATCAGTGCAAGCCACTCGAAGAGGCCATCCTGCGTGCAGAAGAAGAAATCAAACTGATCCGCGAGTACCGCGACCGGCAGATTGCCGATGTAGTCACCGGCCAAGTGGATGTGCGTAGCTGGGTGCCGGGGCCTGATGACGTGGTGGCCGAGGAAGACTTGGCCGCACTGGGCGGCGACGAAGAAATTGATAGCGATGGGGAGGAAGACGATGGCAACGACTGATACCAGCGAAAAAGGCTTGGAAGCCCTGATCGTCCGCGACCTATGCACCAGAGGCGGCTTTGTTCCGGGCCAGCCCACCGACTACAACCGTGACGTGGCGGTGGACGTGGTGCAGTTACTGGCATTTCTGCAGACCACACAGCCCACCGTCGTAACTGCGCTGGAGCTGGCAAGCGAGGGCATCAAGCGCACGCAGTTCCTGCACCGTATCCAGGGTGAAATCGCTAAGCGCGGCGTGGTGGATGTGCTGCGCAAGGGCGTCAGCCATGGCCCGGCGCATGTGGATCTGTACAAGCTGCTGCCAACACCGGGCAATGCCAGCGCCGCCGAAAACTTCGGAAAAAACATCTTCAGCGTCACCCGGCAGCTGCGCTACAGCAATGATGAGTCGCAGCGCTCGCTAGACATGGCCATTTTCATCAACGGTCTGCCGGTTCTGACCTTCGAGTTGAAGAACTCTCTGACCAAACAGACGGTGGCCGATGCCATCACCCAGTACCAGACCGACCGCAATCCGGCTGAGTTGCTGTTCCAGATGGGGCGCTGCGTGGCGCACATGGCGGTGGACGATGCCGAGGTGCGGTTTTGTCCACACCTCACCGGCAAGAGCTCGTGGTTCCTGCCGTTTAACAAGGGCTGGAACAGTGGCGCGGGCAATCCACCTAACCCGAACGGCTTGAAAACCGACTACCTGTGGAAGCAGGTGTTGCAGAAGGACTCACTGGCCAACATCATCGAGAACTTCACGCAGGTTGTCGAAGAGGAAGACGAAAAAGGCAAGAAGCGGCGCAAGCAGGTATTCCCACGCTTTCACCAGCTGCGCACCGTCCGCGCCTTGCTGCGCCGCTCCCGCGAGGACGGGGTCGGTAAGCGCTACCTGATTCAGCATTCGGCGGGCAGCGGCAAAAGCAACACCATCGCGTGGCTGGCCCACCAGTTGGTCGAGCTCAAGACTACAGCCGATGCGATGCTGGCCCAGTTCGATTCGGTCATCGTCATTACCGACCGCCGTGCGCTGGATACTCAAATCGCCCGTACCATCAAGAGTTACGACCACGTGGCGTCGATCTTCGGCCATTCCGAGGACGCTGCCGAGCTGCGCACCTTCTTGCGCAAGGGCAAGAAGATCATCGTGACGACGGTGCAAAAGTTCCCGTTCATCCTAGATGAGCTGGGCGACCTCGGAGACAAGAAGTTCGCGCTACTGATCGACGAGGCGCATTCCAGCCAGGGCGGCAAGACCACCGCCAAGATGCACATGGCCTTGTCGGGTGCGGCGGGTGACGATGAGGATGACAACGAATCCGTGGAGGACGCTGTCAACAAGTTGATCGAGTCGCGCAAGATGCTTCCAAACGCCAGCTACTTCGCGTTTACGGCCACGCCGAAAAACCGGACGCTGGAGTTGTTCGGTGAGCGCTACATGGAGGGCGGCGAAGCGCGCTACCGCTCACCGGAGGAGCTGACTTACACCACCAAGCAGGCAATCCAGGAGGGTTTCATCCTCGATGTGATCGCGAACTACACATCGGTAGACAGCTTCTACCACGTCGCCAAAACGGTGGAGGACGACCCTGACTTCGACAAGGTGCGCGCGCTGAAGAAGATTCGCCACTATGTCGAATCCCACGACAAGGCCATCCGCAAGAAGGCCGAGATAATGGTTGATCACTTCAACGCACAGGTGGCGGGTAAGCAAAAGATCGGCGGCAAAGCGCGCGCAATGATCGTCTGCAACGGCATCGCAAGGGCCATCGATTACTACCGCGAAGTGTCGGACTATCTCGCCACGATCAAGAGCCCGTTCAAGGCCATCGTGGCTTACTCGGGCGACTTCGAAATCGGCGGCGTCAGGAAGACCGAATCTGATCTCAACGAATTCCCGAGCAAGGACATTCCGACCAAGCTCAAGCAAGACCCGTATCGCTTCCTGATCGTCGCCAACAAGTTCGTTACCGGCTTTGACGAGCCGCTGCTGCACACGATGTACGTGGACAAGCCGCTGGCAGGCGTGCTGGCGGTGCAAACGCTGTCGCGGTTGAACCGCGCTCACCCGCAAAAGCGTGACACCTTCGTACTTGATTTCGCCGACAACGCCGAGGCAGTGAAGCTGGCATTCCAAGACTACTACCGAGCCACGATCCAAACCGGCGAGACCGACCCCAACAAGCTGCACGATCTGAAGAATGATCTGGATGCCAAGCAGGTATACAGCTGGCAGCAGGTCGAGGACTTGGTTGCGCTATACGTCACTGGCGCAGATCGCGACAAGCTCGACCCCATTCTCGATGCCTGCGTTGCCGAGTACATCGACAACCTTAACGAAGACGACCAAGTCGAGTTCAAGGGTAAGGCCAAAGCCTTCGTGCGCAGCTACGGCTTCCTCGCGGCGATCCTGACCTACGGACATCCTGCTTGGGAAAAACTGTCCATCTTCCTGAACTTCTTGATCCCAAAACTACCGGCTCCGAAGGAAGAGGATCTGTCTAAGGGCGTGCTGGAAGCCATCGACATGGACAGCTATCGGGTAGAGGCACAAGCGTCGCTGAAGATGTCGATGGACGATGTGGATGCCCTCATCGAACCCCCTCCTCCTGGCGGCGGTGGTGGTGGCGGAACGCCGGAAATCGACAAGCTGTCAAACATCATCAGAGCCTTCAACGATATGTTCGGCAACATCGAGTGGAAGGACGGCGACAAGATTCGCAAAGTCATCACCGAAGAAATTCCAGCTCGCGTGGCGCAGGACAAGGCTTACCAGAACGCGCAGGCCAACTCTGACAAGCAGAACGCGAAGCTGGAACACGACAAGGCTCTGAATCGTGTGGTGCTGGAGCTTATTTCCGATCACACGGAACTCTTCAAGCAGTTCAGCGACAACCCCAGCTTCAAGCGCTGGCTGACCGATATGGTCTTCGACTCAACATACCACCCTGGCGCCATGCTCTCAAAGATGCCTCCACAGGCTGGCGCATCTGTATGAGGCTTGTTTACTAAGCTCATTCCACACACATGGATTCATCATCCGATTCGAATGTAGTGGCTAGTCCTATCACTAAGGAACCAGATAATGCTTCAACGATTTACAGGTGAAAGTGGTCGACGACTGAGGGTTCAGGCGTTACTGTCGCAAAAGCTGATCGCTGGGAAGCTAGAACTTGCAGAAAAATTATCCGACTCAGCAAAATTCTTTGAACTCTCAAAGGGGCAAACCCTGATTGAGCAAAACGCAGCCGACAATGATGTCTACATGATCATCACGGGTTCTTTCGATGTCCTGATCAATGGTCGGAAAATTGCCAGGCGATTTCCTAACGACCATGTGGGAGAGATGGCTGCAATCGAAATGACACAACAACGATCAGCATCAGTCATCGCCTCCGAACAAAGCGTTGTTGCTCAAATCAGTGAGGCTGAATTTTCTGCACTCGGAAGCCAATTTCCTGAAATCTATCTAGCTGTTGCCCGTGAGCTGTCTCGGCGGCTTCACCAGCGCAATGCACATGTCGCAGCAGCACGCGAGCGGACAAAGGTTTTTATCATTTCGTCTGTTGAATCACTTGAGGTTGCGCGGATTGTTCAAAACTCATTCGCATATGACAATTTTCTGCCTGTCCTCTGGACAGATGGAGTTTTCCGGGTGGCAAGCTACCCGATGCAGTCGTTAATTGATGAAGTTACAGATTCTGATTTCGCAATTGCCATCGCTCACGGTGACGACACCTCATCTATTCGCGGTAAGGAATGGCCTGTTCCCCGAGACAACGTGATTTTTGAGCTTGGCCTCTTCATGGGCCATCTTGGCAAGGACCGTGCGATCCTTATGGAGCCTCGTGATGTCGGAGTGAAGCTCCCCAGCGACATGACTGGAATCACAACAATTCCCTATCGCTATCAGGTCGGCCGGGACTGTGTCGCAATGATGGCACCAGCATGTAATTTGCTTAGAGAACATATTCTGCGCCTTGGGCCGAATATTTAGGATTGATACATGACCCTCAAAGAAGACCTATCCAATAAGGTTCGTGAGTACGCCAAAGAACCCTGGGATGAAATTCCAGATGGTTACGTCGTTCCCGCTCCAGAGGATCTAACTTTCGGCAACACAGGTCGAAGACTATCCGCATGCATTCTGTATGCAGATATTTGTGGATCTACCGCTATGGTTGACAGTCTCTCTGACACTCAAGCCGCTGAGTACTACAAGGCATATCTACACTGTGCAGCAAAGCTGATAAAAAGGAATGGCGGTGAAATTACGGCATACGATGGCGACCGTGTCATGGCTGTCTTTCTTGGAGACGCCAAGGAAGATAGAGCTGTAAATGCTGCAATGGAACTTAGCTATGCGGTTAGTAAGATCATCAACCCTGAATTCTCAACCGTATACGCGACTTTACATCGAGATTTGCGCCATACAGTTGGAATTGATGCCAGCACAGTTCTTGCGTCCAAAACAGGGGTCCGTATTGACAGTGATCTAGTCTGGGTTGGTCCAGCAGCAAACTATGCCGCGAAATTAAATAGTTTTGATGGGCTTGACACAAGCTATCCGATCCGCGTGACAGAAGAGGTCTATAAAGCACTTTCGACTAACTGTCTGATAGGTAGTGGTGGAGAACTTATGTGGGAAGGCCCGTATTCAAATTTTGATCCTCGCAGGCACTATAGAAGTCGACATTACCAGATCATCGGTTGAACTACTGGATATAGAAACGCAAAAAAACCCGACCTGTCCTAAGACAAGCCGGGCTTTATTTTCAGGGTTCGATTTCTGATTGTTCTCGGTACCACCGCTGTACTTCCAACAGCATCAGGGTGGTCTGCGCAGCATCCTTGCGCGTCTGTTCGCAGCTCACCTCTCCCACATCTCCCGAGGAAGCAGGTAAAGAGTCGGAGCGGGCTGGAGAAGCTCGGGCGGGAGCTTCGGGAATGGAGGGCAGATCCCTGCCACCGGTTGCGGGGACGTTGCACACCCCGTCAGTGCGAGTGTCAGGTTGGCGATCAGCCAGCAGCTTAGACTTTTTGGCGTATTCATTCGAGATTTCCTGGTTGATTTGGGATTGGGTCAGCCGTACATCGGCTACGTGCTGCTCTTGCCTGGCCTGGGCCAAAGCGATCGTTTGCTTTTCGGCATCCCATGCCTTCTGGACACGAGATGCGCCAATTTGCATGCCGAACACCAGCGCAATGAGCAGAATTAGAGCCCCCAAAATGTGCGACCAGTTGGCCAACATGAAGCGGCTAAGCCAACTCATGGAGCTTCTCCGTCCAAGGTCAGCAGGTTGTGCTGCTTGATCAGTCCAATGACCTTGTCCGCATAAGCCGGGTCCGTGGCATAGCCTGCCTGAGCCAGTGCCTTGGCAAAAGCCTGGACAGTGGTGCAGGCAAAACAGGCCTTGTAGCGGGGGTTGCGCTTGAGGAACGCGGCGTGGTCATCGATGCTGGCCTGCCAGCTCGGGTACTTGCGCCAAAGGGCTGGCACCATTACCCACTGCCCCTTGATGAACTCCTTGGTGTTCAGGGTCAAGGTCTGGCCGCGCCAGAGGCTGTCCGCCTTGATGCCGAAGAGGTTGTTCCCGTTCTTGGCCAGGCCAGACTCACCCCAGGCGGACTCAAGGGCGGCCTGCGCGATGGCGATACTGGCTGGAACACCCGTGGCTTTGGCTGACGCGATAGCGGCCGTGGTGAGCCGCATGATGAATTCACTGGGTTTCACAGCATCTCCTTCACGTCCTTGGCCACCTCGTCGATCGAGTCATCCCGACGCTTGTCGATGAAGGCAAACGTCCAACGCACCATCGCCCACCCGGGCAGGCCACACGCAAAGATCAACCCACCCAGAGCACACAGCCCCATGGTTGAGAACGCCCAGTGGTGCAGTCCAAAGTGCTCGACGGTCATGGCGCCACCGCCAATGCTGGACACCACGGTGCTGATCAGTCCAACGGCCCACTCCCGTTTGTTGCGAGGTGGCGTCATCAACATGACCACCACTGCAGCCAGGGTGGCTCCACTGGCTGCCGCTGCGGCGGTTCCACCAAACGCTTTGTAGGCCACCGCTGCTCCGGCGACCCCGCTGCTTGTAGGTTCTGGCATTCGTTTCTCCAAAAGAAAAGCCGCCAGGGCGAACCATGGCGGCGGTTTAAAAACGGTACGTTCAGTTCAGGCTGCGACGACCGGGATCGGAAAGACCCTGGGCGATCTATCTCGAGATGGTTTCACCTGTTCAGAAAATCCGAAGATGTCCTTGCGGTCATCACGCAGCTCGCCTTCGATGTGAAAAGGCACCAGCCCAGTGAGAAACTCAATACCGGCGGCAAAGATGGGCACCGCATCAGAGAAGGCGTTGTCGCAGGATCGGTCCCACAGGGGACCTTCCAAGAACATGCAGGAGCCTTGGCAAATCTGCAGCATCGGGCAGCTCGGGCAGTCCTCTCTCTTACTCCAGTGCGAGGCGGTGTTGAGCTTGACGGCAGCCAAGTCAGACACATGACCGATGTGGTGGGGCTGGCCATTGGGCGCGGTGCTGGCTGCGCTCACGTTCTGGCAGGTCAGCACGTTGCCGCGCAGGTCGACGGCGATGCTGTCGGTCTTGTCCATGCCGCACTTCTGGCCCAGACTGGATGCCGGGCGTCGGCTACGGATGGAATTGACGAAACTGGCCGTCTTGCTACTCACGGCCTGGACGTTTGCCGCTTGGCCGGTACGGATCTCGTGGAAGGCCAGATTGCGGTAGGCGTGCAATTCGCCTGGCCGCAGCGAATGGGCAATGCCGCCCTCGTCATAGGCGTCCACGAAGCCCCCCTCCCCGATGGGTACCGCTGGGTCGCCGGTCAGCTCAATGAAAAAGCGCTGGATGGCAGCGCGAGATGCGTTCTCGCGGGTGACCATCGCGTTGAAGCTGATGCGCCGCTGTGGGGCAAGGCGAGCGTACAGCGCCATGATGGCGGCGCGCTGCTCGGGGTCCTGCAGTGGGTCGGGGCCGCGCACAGGCTGGCCAGGACCATCGTGCGAGATGCCGACACTAAACCCCATGCGATCGAGCCAGTCGTTGATTTCATCGTTGAGCAGTGAGCCATTGGTGATGACGGACAGTTCAGCGTTGGGGAATTTGGACCTGATGGCCTCGGCCAGGGGGCGCATGGTCTTGATGTAGACCAGGGGCTCGCCACCCCAGAACTCGACCTTCTCGGGCGGACTCGTCACCCAGCTATCGAGGCCGTCGACGAAGGCCTGCACGTCGCCGGGATTGGTCTCGTCAGCACGCGGCACAAAACGCTGCGAGCAGTATTCACACGCGTAGTTGCACGACAAGCCCAGGCTAATCTTGAGCACGCGCGGACTGGACTTGGCCAGCGGTGTCTGCTTGGAGACTGCGGGAGCATTTGCGCGTGCTGCGACTTCGACTGCCTGCACCAGTGACTCACCTGATTCGCTGGTCAGCTCGCTGGTAGCGTTGTCGTAGTGCAAACGGGTGCGTTGGCCATTGGCGGGGTTAAAGGCAGTGAGAATGAATTTGGCCATCAGACAGCTCCGTCTCGTGTAGCGAAGTAATCGGACTGCGCTTGGCGCAGCGACGTTTTGAAGGACATGACGCTGGCGACGGTTTGTTCATCGGTCTTGCCAGCATTAGCGCTGGCACCGTCGATGATGTGCTGGACCTGTTCGACCAGTCCGATGGCCTCATGACCAGGCACCAAGCCAGCCAGCTGAATGACCAGTGCGCTGAGTAGGTCAACCTGCTTTTCCAGGGAGGCCAAGCTGTCAAGAGGGTTGAGCTTGCGCAGAAGCTCGATCTTGGCCAAATTGCGTGTGCCCAGCTTGTCGCTGTTCGGATAGATGCCCGGCAGGACATCACGTGGCTTGCCCGGCTGCACGATGTCGAAGGGGCACTGGGCCATCATGGCTTTGGTGATGCAAAGACAGGCCTCGGTGGTGCTGTCACCGAAGTAGAACCAGCCCAAGCCATCGGTCAGGCCATGCTGGGCCAGAATCGTCAGGCCATCACGACTGTCAACGTATTCTCGCTGGGACACGATCCCGATAGCCTCGTTTTCGTACTGCTTGCCATACATGAGGAACTGCAGCTCACCCGGCTTGAACAGGTGCGCGCCGATGTCGATGGATGCGCCCGCAAGAGAAACGGTGTAGCCGCCTGAGGTCTGCTCCACCCGCACAGCTTTTGTTTCGTCAACACTGGTGCCGAAGGTAATGAGCTTCATGCGGCCTCCGCGAGCATTTCAAAGTGAAGTTCCACACCTGGGCGATCGCCGTTGTACGGGAAGACAAAATGCGGCATGTGCGATGGAAAAACAAATGCATCGCCAGGAGCAGGCATTTCCATGTGGTTGATGTTTCCGAACACACCACTTGCACGGCCACCAAACAGGAGGTGCGGGTTGTGCAGGCAGAACATGCCCGAGTAGTCGCGCTTGGTGGGGTCTGGCTTGGCCGGGAAGTCCAGCCACAGCACGGAGGAAATGTCGGCATGGGGCTCGGTGTGAAACGGCAGGTGCTGGCCGTAGCGAAAAATGGATTCACGCCCGACCATGCTGCTGACGTTGCACTTGAACTCGTCCTCGATGTGCCGTCGCAGACGTCGGAAGATCGGTTTGAAGAACTCCGGGTACATGAAGTCCAGGCTATCGCGGTAGGTGCGCGAATACGGCACCTTGTGGTCATTCAGGCGTTCATTAGCTTTGAGGGCCAGTGCTGACGCCTGAGCGACCTCCGAGAAACTCAGCAGCTCCCGGATGCGCAGCACCGGAGCCGGGAAGATTTTGTTCACAGCGCTCATGTGGCTCCCTGGTTTAGCAGTAGCAATCGCAGTTGCAATTGCAATTGCAATTGAAGTTGTATTGGGTTCTTCGCACAGCAATCTGGCTGCCGTTGTCCACCAGTTCATCGCGGACAAAAGATGCACTGCCGCAGTTGGAAACGACGGATGTCGCGTTGTTGCTCACTGGGCTGCAGTTGCCCGTATTGCCTGGGCAATTACCGATGAAACAGTTGGCGATGGTGCTGAAGAAGTAGTCATGCAGCCAGCCGTAATTGGCGGTCCACATCTGGCCACTGTTGTTCATGTACATGTCCCAGTTGCCATCGGATTTCAGAAATCCCATGAGCCCCTGGTTGTGGTGCAGGTAGCGCGTGCCCCAGTCCTGGTCCACCATGTCCAGGTAGTTGGCCGTACTGGAGATCTGCAGTCGCGGCACCGTGAGCGTGCCAGACATGGTGTCTCCGGACTTGGCCACCCGACTGGACAGATCAATCGGCACGGTGGAGTTGCCGTTGGCATCCGGCCCATAGCCGTTGACCGAGCGCACGAAAGCCGTGGAGTCCAGGCCATCGAGCTTGTCGGCGTCCGCCGCCTTGGCCGTAATGCCAAGGTAGGTGGCGTTGTGGTTGTGCCCCAGCGCGGCATAGGCCGCATCGTGGTTGTGCCCCGCCAACGCAAAGCCAGTCGAGTCGATGCCGTCGAGCAAGTCCGCATTGGCCACCTTGCCCAAGGTGGCCGACAGGTCAATGACCATCTTCCAGGTGGGAGGACTGACCACGGTGAGGACATAGAGCTTTTGCTCATCGGTCCTGAAACACGGCATGCCCTGCTGCAGGTTCACCGTTGGAAAAGACGTGCCGCTAGAGAGTGAGAGCGCCGTCTTGTCGTTGTTCAGGATCTGGGACAAGGAGTCCGAGAGCGTTGTGGAGGATGGGATTTCGGTGTAGTTCTGCATTTGGTTTCTCTTCAGTAACCCTGTGCGACCCAGGAGATGGCCCCGGTCACTCGCGCGCCAGAGGTGTTTTCAAGAACAGCGGTGAAGCCAGTGATGGAGACCGAACCGAGGATTCGGGGGACGGCGATGGTGGTGCCACCCTTGAAAGTCAACGTGACTTCAGGTGCCACGCGGAACTGCCTGGTGAAGACCACGGCAACGCCATTGGCGGCTGTGATCACCTGCGCTGTGCCCCGATCAAAGACATCGGGCACGTCCACCGTGACGCGCAGGCCATCGATGTAGCCCCGGTCTGCATTGCTCGAAGTCAGGATCGCCCTGAAAAGCGCCCGCTGGTAGGTGTAGTCGCCTTGGATGAAGTCCCGGAAGTTGGTGTACCCCGGTGGGTGGCCCGACTCCAGGATGTCCATGAAGTCCTGCTCGGTGATCTCGGTGCTGGCCACGATCATGTCGCTGATGACCCCATTGGCCCGACGCCGGTACTGCTCTGCCAGGCCCAAGGCTTCACTGAGCTTGAGTGTCTGGGAACGTTTGAGCGCTTCGCCAATCGAAAAGCCTTCACTGATCGAGCGACGGTAAGCAACCGTCCGACCCAGGCTTTCTGCAAACGAGAAAGCTTCCGCCACCCGTTTGACCTGTGAGCGGGCCAGCGCATCACTCACGCCAAAGCTCTCGCCTTGCGGCTTGGTCATGGCCTTGGCGGGTTTCTCAGCCAAGCTAAAACTCTCGGACACCCGAAGGATGTAGGCAATGAGGTCGGTGTAGGTCTCTGCCAGCGCCAGCGCTTCGTACTTGCGCAGGGCCAGTTGCCGCGCCAGCCCTTCAGCCACCTGAAACACCTCGAACACGGCCTTGGTGCCGGAGCGGGCGTACTTCTCCGAGAAGGTCAGCGACTCCACGAAACGCAGCACGAAAGCGATCAGGTCGGTGTAGGTCTCCACGAAATTCAAGGTCTCGAACTTGCTGAGAGTGAGCGCTCGGCTGGGCTTTTCTGCAAAGGCCAGGCCCTCGGAACTGCGCTTGATGCCCAGTTTCTGAAACAGCTCGGCAAAGCTCAGGTCCGTGGCCACGTTCAGGGCGTAAACAGCTGGGTATGCCGTTGACCAGTTCTTGCCTGCCGTGGCGCTCCCCCAGGTGAACGTGCCAGAGGACCAGCTGTAATTGGCCCCAGGGGAGCTGGAGACGTTGACGGTCTCGGCCATCTCAGGTGCCCGATCAGCTCATGGTGAAGGTAAAGACGGCCGTGAGGCTGTCGTCCACCCCCTTGTTCACCACCGGGAAGACCACCCGGTCGAACATGATGCCTGCCGAGGCGGCATTGAAGACCCCCGCTTCCGTGAGCGCCCCGGTGGCGTCGCCTGCTGCGTAACTGGCCGTGAAGGTGAACACCTTGGTGCCTGCCGTGTGGGCATAGGTCGAAGCGTTGCGTTTGATCTCGGTGACCAGTGCCGTCTGCGTGGCGGCAGCGGCCGTGGTGCCGGTGCCTACCGC
>JACCDP010748953.1_pt1:0-17500 | contig 22711 bp, 20 predicted proteins | sample 7445841 | NCBI WGS metagenome assembly JACCDP01 (sample SAMN15323441, study PRJNA562643) | freshwater metagenome | isolation source: river surface water | place: USA:Blue River Watershed | collected 2017-08-17
CCTTACGAACTATTTGTGCCCAACAATTTACCTTTAGGCATCTACATTTACCTTGTTGAACTCAAAGACATACTCAACAACACCCAAACCTACAAAGGCAGCTTTGAGGTTATTCGCTAGGGCGGGATTTTAATTTGCGATTGATTCTTTGACGGTATTTGGCCACAGTGCCTTTTTCAATTGTTAAGGCAAGTGCCATTTGAGCAGAAGACAATCCTTGCTGCATCAATTGATACACCTCTAATTCCCGTTTATTTAATTTTACCTCAACAGGCAAAGCAGAAGACTTAAGCGAAAAGTCAAGTAAAGCATTGTATACCGGACAACAATAGCGCAAACCTTTTATCCAATGCGTTAGGCCAATTTGCAAAATGGGCATTTGATTAGACTTCACGACAATCACCTTTACACCAGCCGCTAACAAGGCTTGATAAACAGCCAAATCATTGCAAGCTGAATAAATCATGACATTAAGCAAAGGATTGGTTTGCAGCAGTTGCTCAACCCAATTTGATCCGTCTTCCCCGTCCAAATTCAAATCAACACAAACCCCATCAAAAACCTCTATTTGAAGCAACTCAGTTGCCGATTTAAAAGAAGACACCTCTACCACTTCTGCAGGCGCTATACTGAGCAACGTTTGTTTTAAAACTAATCGCATACTCGGATGGTCCTCTATCAACAAGAGTCTACTCATTCAAAACAGATAGAGGCCATTCAGCCTCAAACAAAAAACCAGATTGCCCAAAAAAAGAACAAGTACCGCCCAATTGTATTACTCTGGTCTGAATATTTTGCATGCCAATCCCACGCATTAAAACGGCCGCATTATCAAACCCTTTGCCATTGTCTTCAAAACGTACTCCCAAAACTGTATCCGAATACACAATAGTCAAACACACCGATTGGGCATTGGCATACTTCGCCGTATTAGACATCAATTCTTTAACAATTGCAAAAATTGACTCCGTGAAACTAGTAGGTATAAGAGGTAAAGGATTGGGTAAAATAAATTCAAATTTAAATTGCTCTGCAAACAAAGCTTTATAGAACCAATTGATTTGTTTCACCAATTGCTCAAAGCTCAACTGTCCGCGATTCATCTGATGAGACAATTGTCTAATGGTATCAGACAAAACCACTAATCCATGCATCATATCGCCATCAACACCCCGCTTATTGGGCATAGCATTCAACTTTAAAAACAACCCATTCACCAATGGATTAACCTCATCATGCAAAGCCATTGATAAGCGCTTTCGCTCGTTGTTTTCTGCTTCAATCAAGGCATTGTAATAGTTGTTATACAAAGCTTGAATCCGAAATTTAAATTGAACAATAAACAACCCAATCAAAATGGCCAAAACCATTAAGACCAGAATAAACAAGATCGAAACAATTACAACGACTTGCGCGCTTGAAACCTCCATAATAAGGCAAAGGTAAACATCCCATTCAAAGTAATGTTAGCAACGGAATTTAATATCCCATTAAAGTTGGCTAAATAGTGTAAACCATTGTGGTAGAAAAAAGGAAACTCCAGACCAAAGGCAAAAACCAAAATCACACTCGACAACAGCCTCCCCATTAAAACCCAAATAAAAAAGCGGTAAACCACTAAATCTGAATTCAAAAAGGCAGAATACCCAATGGCCCAAAACGATTGCACTATGGTCAGAATCAAAATGTATAAAGCAAAATAATTGTAAACTGAGTGCAATTGAGCAGATAAATACCAAATGGCGCCTGCCCCAAGCAGCATGAGTACAATGAACCATTTTGGCCACATGGCCTGTTTAAAAGCCCAATTCAAATACCAAGAGAAAAAACAAAAATCAATGAGCATGTATATTTTTATCAGCCACAAATTGTTATGACCGTTTAATGCCAAGCCACTAGAGACTATATCAAACACGAAACTAAAACAAACGAAACCAAAGAACACCTTAATGTATTGAGGGGCATTGCGCAACACAAACATGCCACTAATGATTGGCAGGAGCATAAAGAACCCACTCAATACAATCAAAGTATATATATCATCCATGCTAGGAATTCAAAGGGTTATTATTGCCACAAAAAGGAGGGCAAGCAACTCCGTGTTCTGCCAATTCACCGGTGTACATATCGTTTTCATCAGAAGTTACTCCGCACAAAACCAATTTGTCTTCACCATTGGCATTTTCGCCATAATAAATACGAATACCCACACAACCTTCTTGATCCAGAATGGCTTGTATGGCATCTTTGCCAAAATAATGCGCCTTTGTTTTACCCGGATTGTTGGCGCGGTAAGTAGACGTTAAAGCAGAAGCTGCTGCTAGGGTAATGCTGTGATTTTCGTGACCATCAAATGACATAATAAATAAAATTTTATGGCAATTAGAGCAACTCCATTTACATTTCAAAAAAATGTGGAGAACTCAATCATTTTACCCCTTTTTAGGGGTAATTGCGCCAATTAATTTCATGAGCATATTGAATCAAACCACTCAAACTTTGCACTTTTAATTTGCGGTAAACTTGTTTGCGGTAACTGTGAATGGTACTCTCAGCCAAGCCCAATTTTTGGGCAATTTGATCTGTCCCAAAACCCAAAACCAATAAATGCATGGTTTCCATTTCTCTGTTAGACAATAAATCCAATTGCAAATGTTTAGGGTTATTAATGTACTCGTACCACAAAGTCAAAATGGACTCATCAATATAAGGCTCTCCTGCAAGCACAAACTCAACTGCTTGCTTCAACTCTATCGGCGGAATAGACTTCAACAAATACGCATCAAGGTTGGATGCCATCAAAGGCTCAATGTATTTTAATTGCAGATGATCACTCAAGACCACGCATTTGAGATCCGGCTGAAGCCGCTTCATTTGTTCAAAACACTCCAAACCATCAACATCTGGCATGCGCATATCCAAAAACACCAAATCTACTTCATGTGTTTTGAAATAGCTCATCGCCTCCCTTGAATTATCAAAAAGCACGCAACTCATATTGGGCCAAAAGCGCTGCAATTGGGCAGATAAGCCATTCAAAAAAATCTTGCTATCGTCTATCAGCAAAGCCCTAATGGGCAAAGTCTCATGCACTAATAACGCCATCTTTCATGATTAATTTACGATCGGCCAAAGCCGCCAATTCCTCATTGTGTGTGACGATAATAAAGCTGGTGCCAAAATCTTTGCGAATGTTTAAAAACAATTGATGCAAATCTGCCGCATTGCGGCTATCAAGGTTACCACTTGGCTCATCTGCAAATACCACCTTAGGTTGGTTCATAAGCGCCCTTGCTACAGAACAACGCTGTTGTTCGCCGCCAGACAACTCATTAGGTTTATGCTCTAAACGGTGGCTAAGCCCCAAATAATTCAACAAATAAGTAGCTCTCTCTATAGCGGCTTGCTGACCCATACCCTGAATAAGGGCTGGCATCATCACATTCTCTATACAAGTAAACTCAGGTAACAATTGATGGAATTGAAAAACAAAGCCAATATGCTTGTTTCTGAAATCGGCCAAGGCATTGCTTTGCAATTGACTCACCTCTACCCCATCGTATATAACAGCGCCTGAACTCGGCCTGTCCAATGTGCCTAAAATTTGTAGTAAGGTGGTTTTACCCGCTCCAGAATCGCCTACAATTGACACCATTTCACCATCGGCAATGCTCAAATCAATCCCCTTCAACACCTGCAAATCGCCAAATTGTTTAATCAATTGTTTAGTCTCTATCATGCTTACCTGCGAATTTGGTTTTAATTTTATTCAAAACAAAACAATATTTTTTTGTATTTTCGCCCACTTTAAAACAGAAATTCAGATTCATCCATGAACATTCACGAATATCAAGCCAAGCAAATTTTAAAATCTTATGGCGTAGCCATTCAAGAAGGCATCGTAGCTGACACCCCAGAGGCTGCAGTTCAAGCCGCAAAAGACGTACAAGCTCAAACCGGCAGCAGTTGGGTAGTGCTAAAAGCACAAATCCACGCAGGTGGTAGAGGTAAAGGCAAAATTGAAGGCAGCGAACAAAGAGGTGTTGCCTTAGCTAAAAACCTTGACGATGTTAAAACCATTGCAAGCAATTTGATTGGCAATACTCTAGTAACCATTCAAACTGGCCCTAAAGGCAAAAAAGTCAATAAAGTATTAGTGGCTCAAGACGTCTTCTACCCAGGCGAAAGCGAACCAAAAGAATATTACATGAGCGTTTTACTCGACAGAGCGAAAGGCCAAAACGTTATCATCTACACCACTGAAGGTGGTATGGACATCGAAGAAGTAGCAGAACACTCTCCAGAGAAACTCCACAGAGAATGGGTAGATCCTAAAATTGGTTTCCAAGGTTTTCAGGCCCGTAAAATCGCTTTCAACTTAGGCCTTACTGGTAAAGCTGAAAAAGAAATGGAAAAATTCGTAACTGCTTTATACAAAGCCTACGAAGAAACTGATAGCGCTATGTTTGAAATCAACCCGGTATTAAAAACCTCTGATGACAGAATCATTGCGGTAGATGCTAAAGTTGACTTAGACGAAAACGCTTTATACAGACACAAAGACTACGAAGCTTTAAGAGACGAAAGCGAAGAAGATCCTACTGAAGTAGAAGCTAAAAAATTCAACCTTAACTATGTGAAATTGGATGGCAACGTAGGTTGTATGGTAAACGGTGCTGGTTTAGCAATGGCCACTATGGACATTATTAAATTAAGCGGCGGCGAACCTGCTAACTTCTTAGACGTTGGAGGTACTGCTAATGCAGAAACGGTTGAAGCAGGATTTAAAATCATCTTAAGCGACCCTAACGTAAAAGCCATTTTGATCAATATCTTTGGTGGCATTGTTCGTTGTGACCGTGTGGCTCAAGGGGTTGTAGATGCCTACAAAAAAATGGGCAATATTCATGTGCCAATCATTGTGCGTTTACAAGGCACAAACGCTGAAGAAGCTAAAAAATTAATTGACGAAAGCGGATTAGAAGTAAGATCAGCCATCTTGTTAAAAGAAGCTGCTGAATTAGTTAAATCTGTATTGGCATAAGCCCAAGCTCAATAACGACCTAAACGAGACCCACTGTGGTCTCGTTTTTTTTTATATCTTGCCTAACATTATGAAATTTGTACAAGAATTCAGAACTTTCATCAACAAAGGCAATGTTGTAGACTTAGGGGTAGCCGTGGTTCTAGGGGGTGCCTTTCAAAACATCGTTAACTCCATAGTAAACGATATCATAATGCCACTCATAACCCTCTTAATTGGCTTTGACCACATTGAAGACCTCAAAGCAGGCTCCTTCACTTATGGCAAATTCATAGCCAATTGTATTAATTTTCTCATCATTGCTATGGTCTTATTCGCCATCATCAAACTAATGAATAAAACCAAAACCATTATCAAAGACTAAGGCAAAGTCTCTGCTCTAGGGCAATTACAAGCCCCTGATTGAAATGTCAAAAAAAATGCTTAAACTTGCAAGAGAATTCGCTTTTCACTAAAAGCTTTCAATGCAAACCAATCATGGCAAACGATCAAATTTCAATTAAGGTAAATATTGGCGACAGAATTTACCCTCTGAAAATCCAAGCCAATGAAGAAGAATACGTCAGAAAAGCTGCTAAAATACTCAACGACAAAATGGGCTTTTTTAACAGCAATTTTTCAGTAAAAGATAACATCGACGGCCTAGCCATGGCTGCCCTAGAATTTACTGTTGATGCTCTGAACAAATCTAAAGAGAATGACAGATTCAAGAACATCGCTATTGATTTTTCGCCCATCGAAAAACAATTGTCTGAGTTGGAATCTATTCTGAACAGGTAAGCCGAAAGCATTTGGTAAAAGGGGATCAATAAACCCTATACTAAAATGATAATACTGTACATTGTAATTTCTGCATTGATTGGTATGGCCATAGGCTATTTTGCTGGCATGCCAATACTCAAAAAACAACTCAAAGACCAAGCTAATTTATACCTCGAAGAAGCCAAAAGCAAAGCAGAGGCTGTAAAACAATCTAAAATGCTTGAATCTAAAGAGCGTTTCTTGTCTTTAAAATCAGAACACGAAAAAGAAGTTCAAAAGCGCAACTCTGAAATCCAAGTAGCAGAAAACCGCATCAAACAAAAGGAACAATCGCTTGATGACAAAATCAAAACTTACAAAACCAAAGAAGATGAGTTGGAAAAAATAAAAGGCCAAATCGCCAACCAACAATCTGCCTTGGCACGTAAAGAAAATGAAGTAGAACAAAGCCGTCAACAACAAATCAAAATGCTTGAAAAAGTAGCGAATTTAAGTGTTGATGACGCCAAAGCTCAAATGATTGAAGCCGTAAAAGCCGATGCGCACACCGATGCCATTTCTCAAAGCAAAATCATTATTGAAGAAGCTAAATTAAATGCTACTAAAGAAGCTAAACGCATAGTGCTTCAAACCATTCAAAGAACTGCCGCTGAAACCGCTATCGAAAATACCGTTACCGTCTTCAACTTAGAAAACGACGACGTTAAAGGCAGAATCATTGGTAGAGAAGGCCGTAACATCAGAGCTTTAGAAGCTGCTACTGGTATTGAAATCATTGTTGATGACACCCCAGAAGCAATCGTATTGTCTGGCTTTGATCCGGTGCGCAGAGAGATTGCCCGTTTGTCTTTACACAAATTAGTAGCTGACGGCAGAATCCACCCTGCTCGTATTGAAGAAATCGTTGAAAAAACCAGAAAAGACATAGAGCAAGAAATCATTGAAATTGGCCAAAGAACTGTGGTCGATTTAGGCATCACCGGCTTACACCCTGAATTGATCAGAATTGTAGGCAGAATGCGCTACCGTTCTTCTTATGGTCAAAACCTATTAAAACACAGCCGTGAAGTGGCCAACCTATGTGCGACCATGGCCACTGAATTGGGCTTGAATGCCAAATTAGCTAAACGCGCTGGTTTATTACACGATATTGGAAAAGTGCCCGAAGATGATGCTGAAACCCCGCACGCTTTATTGGGTATGAAATGGGCTGAAAAATACGGCGAACATCCTGAGGTTGTGAACGCCATTGGTGCTCACCACGATGAAATCGAAATGACTTCAATGTTGTCTCCAATCATTCAAGCTTGTGACGCCATAAGCGGTTCAAGACCAGGTGCCCGTCGTGAAGACACTGAAAACTACATCAAACGTTTGAAAGATTTAGAAGCCCTTGCCATGAGCTTTAAAGGCGTTGAAAAAGCATTTGCTATTCAAGCTGGTAGAGAGTTACGTGTAATGGTAGACAGCGATCGTTCTAGCGATGCTGAAGTTGATCACCTAAGCTTCGAGATTTCTCAAAAAATCATGAAGGAAATGATTTACCCAGGTCAAATCAAAATCACTGTTATTCGCGAAAAGCGCGCAGTGAACTTTGCTAAATAAGTTATACCACAATGGCCAACTCCATAGGCAAAACCATACAGATAAGCTCCTTTGGTGAATCTCATGGGCCCATGGTAGGTGTTGTCATTGATGGTTTCCCATCAGGATTTGCCATTGATGAAACTCAGATTCAAGCAGAACTCAAGCGCCGCAAACCAGGGCAATCCAGCGTAAGCACTAGCAGACAAGAAGCCGATGAATTCAGCATTGTGTCTGGTGTGTTTGAAGGCAAAACCACTGGCAGCCCTATTGCGATACTCATTCCTAACACCAATCAAGCGCCCAAAGATTACGATGCTCTAAAAGACTTGTACAGACCTGGGCATGCTGATTTTACCTACCAAAATAAATATGGTCATAGAGACCACAGAGGCGGTGGCAGAAGCTCTGCTAGAATAACAGCCGCATGGGTAGCCGCAGGCGCCTTGTGTAAACAGTACTTAGCTCAAACCGCCCATATAGCTATTCAGGCGGTAGTGGCACAAATAGGCCACATTGAAGTAGACAACATTTTTGAATTGGATTGGCAAACAGCCGAAGACAATAGCGTAAGATGCCCTCATCCGGCAATGGCCTTGGCCATGCAAACCGCCATTGAAACTACTACTGCAGAAGGCGATAGCTTAGGCGGACAAATCGCTTGCAGAATTCAAAATTGCCCTATTGGCTTGGGCGAACCTGTCTTTGATAAACTCAATGCCGATTTAGCGAAAGCTTTATTCAGCATCAACGCCGTTAAAGGGTTATTTTTTGGTTCAGGCTTTGAAGGCGCTAAGCGCAAAGGCAGTCAAAACAATGACTCAGTTGCCGGCAACAGCAATCATGATGGCGGCATTACAGGCGGCATTAGCAACGGAAAAGACATTTGCTTACAAGTGGCCTTTAAACCCACTTCAAGCATAGCCCTTCCGCAAACCATGTTGCATCAAAACGGCGATACAATGCCCCATCAAATACAAGGCAGACATGACCCATGTGTAGTACCTAGAGCCGTTCCTATTGTTGAAGCCATGTGCGCCATTACCCTCATGGATCATCTACTTTTGAACTTAAAGTACAAATTTTGACCACTTGCTGACACAATTGGCCTGAATTTGATGGTCTTATGAGATAAATGCGTATTTTTGCTTTTAAATCTCATGAAAAAAATTTTACTGACTTTATTTGTTGTTTCATCTGCTATTAGCGTCTCTGCTCAATGTTTAACTGACCAATACCACAAGATTGCAAAAACACTGCATCCTAATATTGTTCAAGAAGAGCAAGCCTTTAACAATTCTATTGCGCAAATCAGCTCAAGCAAACGCGCTACAAAATATATTATTCCTGTTGTGTTTCATGTGATACACACCAACGGTCCAGAAAACATTTCAAAAGCACAAATTGAAAATCAAATCCGCATACTCAATCAAGACTTTAGTTTAAACAATCCGAACAAAACAGCAATTAGAGCACCTTTCACAAGTGTTGCTGCTGATTGTCAAATTGAATTCCGTTTGGCTCAAGTGGATCCTAGTGGCAACTGTACAGATGGCATTAACCGCGTGTATAGCCCATTGCATGTGGACGCCAGAGACAATGTTAAATCCATCACAGGCGCGCGTTGGGATTATAGAAAATACTTGAATATTTGGGTGGTTAGCTCTATCCAAGACAACAGCGGCACAGGTGGAACAACCCTAGGGTATGCCTATTTGCCAAGTGCTGTTGCTAGCGGTATGGGCAATATGGATGGCATTGTTATGAGATCAGATTGTGTGGGCACAATTGGTACAGGCAATCCAACACATGCCGGCCGAACACTAACACACGAAATAGGCCATTATTTAGGTTTATTACATACTTTCGACGATGGTTGCGCTGGGACTGGTAGTGCTAATGGTGATTATTGTGCTGACACCCCTCCGGTAGCAGGCACCTTTACCAACGCCAACTGCCCTGCTAATGGCAACTCTTGTAACACCGATGCACCCGATTTGATTGACCAATGGGAAAACTATATGGATTATTCTCAAGGCACTTGCCAAAGCATGTTCAGCAACAATCAAAAAACACGCATGCACAATGTGATTACTGGCTACAGTTTCAGAAGCAACTTAGTATCAGCGGCCAACTTAATTGCTACAGGCGTTAACAAAAGCAATGTGGTGCCATTAGCTTTCTTTTCAAGTTCGGCCCGTGTGGTATGTGCAGGCGATCCAGTCTACTATTACGACAACTCTTGTAAAGCACAAGTAACTAGCAAACAATGGCAATTTACAGGTGCAAACATCAGCAGCACCAATAAAGATACTGCAGTAGTGACTTATAGTACGCCAGGCTTTTACAAAGTCACTTTAACCGTAACCAACGCCAACGGATCAAATACTTTAAATATTGACAATTACGTTGAAGTTAAACCGCGCATTGCCCCTAACAAACCAACAGTTAGTCAAGACTTTGGCAAAGTGGATTGGAACACTAATACAGGCTGGCGCATTTTAGATCCAACGGCCACTAAATTAACCCGCGATACCACTACTGGCTTCAGAGGCAATAACAGTTTATTTGCGCCTATTAGCAGCTCGGTTCCGGCCGGCATGCGCTTCCAACTGGTAACCCCTCAAATCGATATGCGCCCTTTAGCTGGTAAGAGCCCTAAATTGTCTTTGATGTTGGCTTATATCAGACAAAGTGCGACTTCAACTGAGGAGTTCCGTTTATACTACTCTAGAGGTTGCAGCTACAATTGGACTCAATTCATTTACAGAGGTGCTACAGCCTTGGCATACAACAGTACCTTCTCACCTACTTTCAAACCTAGTGCTAGTAACCAATGGAAACAATTAACCTTTGGTTTAAACAGCTTTGAACAAGATAGCAATATTGCCTTTATGATCGAATTGGTAAGCGGCGCAGGTAATCCAATCTACATTGACGAAATCAATATTGGCCAATACAACACAGATATCAGTGCTGTAGAAAGCATAAAAGCCCTTAACATCTTCCCTAACCCAAGCGAAGGATTATTAAACATTAGCTATGAACACAATTCTGGTGAAACTGAAATATGGTTAGAGAATTTGCAAGGACAAATAATTGACACTGTATTAACGCCAACTCAAGCGGAAGGCCAAGTTCATGTTCAATACCACAAAAATGCCCTGATTAATAATGGCCTTTACATACTAAAAATAAGGTCGAATAACCAAGTTATCAATAAAAAGGTCATATTTGCAAACTGATTTTAAACTCAAAGATGACTAAAAACTTAGTAATTGTTGAGTCTCCTGCTAAAGCTAAGACCATAGAAAAATTCCTCGGAAAGGATTATACTGTTCGTTCTAGCTTTGGACATATTAGAGATTTAGACAAAGGCGATAGCGCCATTGACATAAAAAACGGGTTTAAACCCAATTACATCGTTTCACCAGACAAAGTCAAAGTGGTGAACGAATTAAAGAAATTAGCCAAAGAAAGTGAAATGGTTTGGTTAGCTTCCGATGAGGACCGCGAGGGAGAAGCTATTTCTTGGCACTTGTTTGAAGTCCTTGGATTGAAAGAAGAGAAAACCAAGCGAATTGTGTTTCATGAAATCACAAAACCAGCTATTGAAAACGCTATTAAACACCCGCGCAGTATTGACAAAGCGCTGGTAGACGCTCAGCAAGCTCGAAGAATTTTAGACCGTTTAGTGGGCTTTGAATTGTCGCCTATTTTATGGAGAAAAGTAAAACCTTCTTTATCAGCAGGTAGAGTGCAGTCGGTAGCGGTGAGATTAATTGTAGAAAGAGAGCGCGAGGTGAACCATTTTACGTCTGTTTCTGATTTTAGAATTACCGCAGAATTCACCAAAAAAGGCCATAAGAAAGCCATTAAAGCGGAGCTGCCTACCCGATTCAAAACAGAAGCGGAAGCCATTGCTTTTTTGAAACAAGCACAAGACAGCGATTTCACTGTTAACCATATTGAGGTAAAACCGGCTCAAAGAAAAGCAGCTGCGCCGTTTACAACCAGTACGCTTCAACAAGAAGCCTCTAGAAAATTAGGTTACCCAGTGGCCAAGACCATGTTATTGGCTCAGAAGCTTTACGAAGCGGGTCATATTACTTACATGAGAACGGACTCTGTTAATTTATCTCAAACGGCTATTTTAGGCGCTGAGAAAGAGATTAAAGCAGCCTTCGGAGCTGAATACAGTGCCCCAAGAAACTACACCACTAAAAACGCGAGTGCTCAAGAGGCGCACGAGGCCATCAGACCTACCTATTTTGACCACCACAAGGCTGGCGAAGATCCTCAAGAAATGAAATTATACGAGCTCATTTGGAAACGTGCTATTGCCAGTCAAATGGCCAATGCAGAGCTTGAGCGCACCTTAGTTGACATCAATGTTAGCAAGGCCAATCAAAACCTTAAAGCCGAAGGTGAAGTGATTCAATTCGATGGCTTTTTAAAGGTATATATGGAAAGCCAAGACGACGAGGACGATGAAGACAACAAAGATATTCTACCACCGTTAAAAGTGGGTGAAGCTTTAGATTTAACGCAAATGTTGTCTGAACAAAAATTCAGTCGCCCGGCTCCAAGATACACGGAGGCCAGCTTGGTTAAAAAATTAGAAGATTTAGGCATTGGCAGACCTTCAACTTACGCTCCAACCATCTTAACCATTCAAAAGAGAGGTTATGTGGTAAAAGAAAACAGAGAAGGTACACCAAGAGCTTTTCAAACAGCCCTTTTAAAAGGCAATGAGATTACCGTTAAAACCAATACAGAAAATACCGGCGTAGAGAAAAACAAACTCTTCCCTACTGACATTGGCATTTTGGTAACCGATTTCTTAAACGAACATTTTGAATCCATTATGGATTATAGCTTTACCGCTAGCGTTGAAAAAGAATTTGACGAAATAGCGCAAGGCATGGAAGCTTGGACAAAAATGATAGACCGTTTTTACAAGCCTTTCCATAAAGATGTAGATAAAACCCTTGAAAATGCTGAACGTGTTAAAGGCGAAAGAGTAATTGGCAACGACCCTGTTTCTGGCAAACCAATTATTGGTAGAATTGGCCGTTACGGCCCCTTGGTTCAAATAGGTGATCAAGAAGATGAAGACAAAAAATTCGCCAGCTTACGTTCTGGTCAATCCCTTGAAACCCTTACCCTTGAGCAAGCCCTTGAATTGTTTAAACTACCTAGAACCATTGGTAGTTATCAGCAAACCCCAGTAACTGCAGCTATTGGCAAGTTCGGTCCATACATTAAATTTGGCAGCTTATTCGCCTCCATTCCTAAAGACAAAGACATCTTCGAAATCACAATCGAAGAAGCCATTGAACTCATAGACAATAAAATCAAATCAGAAGCTGAAAAGGTGCTTAAAACCTTTAAAGAAGACGCTGACTTAGAAATTTTAAAAGGCCGTTGGGGCCCTTACATTGCCTACAAACGCAACAACTACAAATTACCAAAAGATTGCAACCTGGACCAATTGACTTTTGCATCAGTTATGGAAATGGTACAAGCCCAATCTAAAGGTAAAGTAGGTGCGAATGCAGAACCAAAAGCGAAAGCCAAGGCTAAAGCTAAGGCGGCTCCCAAAGCAAAAGCGAAAGCAAAAGCCAAGTCTAAGAAATAAGCATGCTAGAAGACAGCAAAATCAAAGCTTTGCTGAGTTTGCTTGAAGACCCTGACGAAACCGTTGGCAATTCTGCAATCGAAGCACTGAGTCAATGCCACATTGACCAAACGCCTCTATTAGACGCCTTCTTATACACCCATATTGATTCAGAATTAGCTAAACAGCGATTAGAATTTTGCATTGACAGCATTCGCGTTCAGCATTTTGGCCAACAAATACTGGACTGGAAAGCCAAAGATAGTTCAGACCTTATCTTACCCCTAGCCTACATTGCTCAATTCAAATACCCTGATGTTAAACCAGAGCATATACGCGAACAAATAGAATCCTTAAGACTCGATGCTTGGTTGGAGTTTCATTACGACTTAACCTCTTTTGAAAAGGTTAAAATTTTAAACTACATCTTATTTCAATTGCATGGATTTAGGGCCAATGAGGCAGACTTCTTAAACCCAGATAACAGTTATTTCAATCAAGTCTTGAACACTAAAAAAGGCAATCCCATTGCTTTGTCTATTGTATACATTTTAGTGGCTCAGAGATTAAACATACCAGTGTATGGCATCAATCTGCCACGCCATTTCATTATGGCTTACGTGGAAGATCAAGAAACAGAAAACTTAGACCATTTCAACGATAAACAAAGCATATCGCATATCGCCAAAGGTGAAATCAAATTTTACATCAATGCCTATAATGGCGGTGGTGTATTCAATCAAGAGCAACTCAGCAATATCATTAAAGAAATGGGCTTGGCGCTGCATCCTCAAAACCTATTACCCTGCAGTAATGAGGCAATTATTTTAAGGGTCTTAATGAATCTGTACAACAGTTATCAAGCAACTGGGCAAAGCATAGCCCATCAAATAGACAAAATCATTCAAGCCTTTCAAGCTTAAAATTGGACGGCAGCTGGCACAAAGGCCTTGTAATTGCCCTTGTGTTTAATCACATCTCTAACTATTGTAGAACTGATATTAGAATACGACGGACTGCTCAATAAAAACACAGTTTCAATTTGGGCATTCATTTCTTTGTTGGCAAAAGCTATGCTTTGTTCGTATTCAAAGTCTAACCCTGAGCGCAAACCTCTGATTAAAAAAGCGGCGCCTTGCTCTTGGCAAAAGGCAATGGTTAAGCCTGTATAAGATTTTACTTCAACTTGAGGCAAATGCGCACAAGATTGTTTGATCCATTCTAAGCGTTGCTCAACAGAAAACATTGAGGCTTTATCTGCATTGTGACCTACCGCTACTATCACTTTATCAAACAGCTGAGCAGCCTTTTGAATAATGTCTAAATGACCATTGGTAAGCGGATCAAATGACCCCGGAAACACTGCTGTTTTTAACATAGGTTTAGGATTGGAAGCAAGTGAAGGCGGTATTGCCGTATTGCTTCTTCAAAAATACCAATTTGTCTTGGAATACCAAACGGTCTACATGTTCTAAAACAAATAGGCTTGGTTGACTTAAAAACCAATCTGCTTGAATGACCTTTTGTACCAAAGTATGAATATTGGGATAATCATAGGGCGGATCGGCAAAAATGAGTTGGAAAGGACTCTGATTGTGTTCTAAAAACTTTATGGCATCACTTTTAACAATTTGCCAGTGTTCAATTTGCAAATTGCTCTTAATGGCCTGCATGTATTGACTGTTTTTGGCAGCAAGATCAACACTCACCAAAGAGGCGGCCCCTCTTGATAAACATTCTAATCCAATATTACCAGTACCAGCAAACAGATCTAAGACTTTAATTTCCTCTATATCTAAATAAGGAGCAAGACTATTGAACAAACTCTCTTTGACCAAATCTGAAGTTGGCCTGGTATTGGAACCGCGATAAACCGGGAATTGAAACCCTTTATATAAGCCTTGAATTATTCGCATTGTGCCATTAATTCATTGGGCATTAACCATGCAGTTAAATCAAGCAATTCTGCATCTAATTCATAGGGCAAACGCAAACAATCTACCCCCTGAAAGTATGGCTTTAAAAAGTTGATTAAGGCTGTATTTTGCCATAAGTCATAGCTAACTGTCAACGTCAATTGACTTTGTTCCATTTGAACGGCTTGAATGGCCGCAACAATGAAATACAAGACCTCGTGCTCAGTATTGGCTGCAAACACATTGGAAAATTGCAATTGCTTTTGGTTAAACAATACGACCAGCAATTGATTGTCTTGATACCATACAAACAATTGTTGACCACTGCCTTTTTGCAATTGCCATTGGGCAATGCCCTCTAAAATATGTTTATGGTCTTTAGGCAAATCACTATCGATCACGAAAGGCAATTGATCTGAGACATTGTTCTGTGCAAACTGATTGGGCACAACCTGTACTTTAGGGGTTTGACTCACTACTAACTTCTTATTGAAGGGCATGCTTAACCATTCATCTTGATCTGCATGGCCTTTGTGCATGACTTTATAGGCTAGTAATTGCTTACTCAACACAGAATAGACAGACAAGACTTCATAAGCTTCCCAATCGCAGCGGTATACATTGCAAAGGTTAATGCTTTCATCCGCTTTGAGCGGCTGTTCCGCAACTATATGTTTTTTATCTCCAATTGCCATCAATCGTATTTAATGTTTTATTGCCAATGCTTAACACACGGTCTTTCCCTAAAGCTGCTGGTGTAGCAATATCAAAGTAAGGTAAAGTATCACCGGATTGAACTGTGTATGCCGCCTCGAATACAAAAGGGAATTTTTGAGTCCTATCTGCATAGCCTAAGCGCATAATATCAAAGTCAGAATGCTGTATATCAAACAAAGGCCTTAAGGTGGTATCAGCCACAGAAGATTGTCCTTCTGAAACCCTCATTAATTGCGCTTTTTGAGCAAAATCTGCTAGCGTATTGAAATCCGCAGCATAATGACCATTTACCGACCTATAAGCCACTTGCAAAGCTTTTAAAGTATCTAATCTGCCAATGATAAGCGCTTTGTCATATGAATCAGTATACTTTGCTTGCATACTAGAACGAATAGAACGAAACAACAAGACACACATAATACAGCCTATGAGCAACCACAAAAGTGTTAAAAATTGCTTCTTGTTCATTTGTAGTGCAATGATACTAAATATTTTGCAGACCTATTCAGGCTAAAACAACAAAAAACCCCGCCAATTAGCGGGGTCTTTGATCTTAAAACAAACTTTAAAAATGAGGGTATTATTAACCTTTTTTAGCTTTCAAATTGATTGAAATGGTCAACTCGTCTTTGATGGCATTGTCACCTAACTTCTTTAATAAAGCTGCTGGTGAAGCTGATACTGAATTGTATTTAATACCGAAATCTAAACGGTTGATAACCACAGTAGCAGTAGCAGTTAATTCATCGCCATTGATGGCAACTTTAGCTGGGAAGCTGATGTTTTTAACTGAATCTTTAACGGTTAAGTTACCGCTGATGGTGTGGGTATTACCTGCTGCATCATTGCTTAATACAGTAACGTTAGTTACATCAAATTTAGCAGTTGGGTATTTGGCTACATCAAAGAAATCTGGAGACATTAAGTGACCTACTAAGTGGTAGTTCAAACTGTCTTTGTCATTTGGCAAATCAGCATTGGTAATGGTGTTCATGTTTACTACGAAACCACCAGAAACGATGTTGCCATCTTTAATGTTTAATGAACCGCTGCTTAAACGAATACCTCCGTTATGACCGCCAACGATTTTTTTAGAATCCCAACCAATTACTGAACCGATGGTATCAATTGAGTAGTTGATGCCAGTAGAGTCTGTGCTCACTGCAGCTTGATCTGAAGCTTGAGTCGCTTCTTGATTGTTACAAGCAGCGAATACTGCTGCTAATGATAAAATGAAGATTGATTTTTTCATGGTACAAATTTAATAAAATATTCGTTACAACATATATCTATTGCCTATCCAGATATAACGTTTGTTTATAAAGTCAGTATTGGTAAAGGTTGCATTCCCTGCAGGATTGCCTCCAGATACGTGTAAATCACTAAAGGCAGCATGTTGATTAACAAAAGCAGCGGCGATGAAATTAAAAGATACAGGTGTAAAGACAGCATTCATAGCTACTTGAATAGCAGTGGTTTTGGCCGCATCAGTTGTATAAGCTGAGCAGGTAATCGCGCCATGAGATTGTGCTGAAGCCTGAACAACAGACAATGATTGCTCAAAGCTCTCTGTTTGCACTAAATAAATCATAGGCCCAAAACATTCTTTCATGTAGATGTTTTTATCTTCTACAGAACAAGCAATAACACTTGGAGTTTGTATGCGTGCTGATTCAAACTCTGCATTCACAACATTGGTATCATAGGTCAATACTTTATCTGCATGCAATTGAAGCTCTTGTTGTATTCTGCTAATGGTAGCATCATTTTGAATGGCGCCCAAAGTTGGTGCAGCCGCTTTTGGATTGTCCATTAAGCCTTTAATAGCCATTACGATTTTTTGTTGTACGTCTGTAA
>JACCDP011573288.1_pt1 | contig 22706 bp, 15 predicted proteins | sample 7445841 | NCBI WGS metagenome assembly JACCDP01 (sample SAMN15323441, study PRJNA562643) | freshwater metagenome | isolation source: river surface water | place: USA:Blue River Watershed | collected 2017-08-17
CCCGACTCCTCGCCCAAACGCGGAGCCAACAAGGCATCCGACAAAGCCCGCATTCGTGTCTCTTCGTGTCACTTCGTGGTCGGCCCGAATCCGCCCACGGCAAGGTCGTAAATTTTCCGCGGCTGCAGCCGCAGCCACACGGAGAGGCTAACGTCGAAAGGGCCGGCGTCTATCTCGTGCCCCGTGGTGTCACCTCGTAGTTGTCCGCGACTGCGCGCGACCCGCGAACGATCTCAGCCTTTCCCGCCGTCGAACGTCCACATCGAGGCATCGGAGGCGGGCATCGTGAAGCCCGTTGCGTGCCGCGCGGGCGGCGGGCGGCGCCGTCGACGTTCCGCCCGCGAGGGACGAAGGTGGGACCGGAGACAGGCCTCCGACTCCAACCAATTGTCGAGGTCATGCCCAGGGATGCACCCCCCCTGCTCGTACAGGTGCTCGGCGTAGTCGCGGATGTCATCCAGCCGGAGCACCGGCGTCGGATCCAGCTGCGGTCGCGATCTGGTCTTCATGGTGGGCGGGGATTGATGGTTTTTCGTTGCCTGCCCGAAAGTGCCACCGGCCGCGGGAAATGCTCCGCGGAGATTGCCGGCCGCCGCGCGCGGATTGCCCGACCGCGGAGCGACCCCGACGCCGCGCTTGCGGCGCCCGAAGCTTCGCCGTAAGCCCTCCGCCCAATTCCATGTCGACCCTCGTTTTCACCATCGCCAACCAGAAGGGCGGCGTCGGCAAGACGACCACCGCCGTGAACCTGGCGGCGGCGCTCGCCGAGCACAAGATCCGCACCCTGCTCGTGGACTTGGACCCCCAGGCCAACGCGACGAGCGCGGTCGGCGTGGAGAAACAGGCCGGCCGTAGCCTCTACGGGCCGCTGCACGGCGAAGGCACGGCGCTGCAGAAGGTCACCAAGACCGCTTATTCGCACCTATCGTTGATCCCCAGCGAGGAGGACCTCGCCGCGGCCGAGATCGAGATCGCCCAGATGGAGAACTACCTCGGCAAGCTCCATGCGATCCTCGAGCCGGTGCGCAATTCAGGGCGTTTCCGCGTCATCCTCATCGACTGCCCGCCCGCCCTCGGGATGCTCTCGATGAACAGCCTCGCCGCAGCCGACTTCCTCCTGATCACCCTCCAGTGTGAGTACATGGCCCTCGAGGGGCTCGGCCAGATCCTCCGCAACGTCGAGCGCCTCAAGGCCGCGCGGGTCAATGACCGCCTCGAGCTCGGCGGCGTGATCATGACGATGTACGACGCCCGCACCAACCTCGCGCGCCAGGTGGTCGAGGAGGTGCGCCAGCACCTGCCCGACAAGGTCTTCGGTACCGTGATCCCCCGCACCGTGCGCCTCAGCGAGGCCCCCAGCTTCGGCAAGCCGATCACCGCCTACGATCCCGACGGCCCCGGCACCGAGGCCTACCGCGGGCTCGCCACCGAGGTCATCGCGCGCTTCGGCCTGAAGTAAGGGCGGCCCGCTCCCCGTCCGCGCCGCCGATGCCCGCCGCCCTGGATAAGTACCGTCAGGCCTTCCTCGTGGGGCTGCAGAGCAACATCGTGTACCGCTGGAACTTCGCGGTCCGCGGCTTCTTCTCACTCTTCCACCTCGCGGTCGTGTTCACGCTGTGGGGCGCGGCGTTCGCGGGCTCGAGCTCTATCGGAGGCTTCGACCTGCCGCAGACGCTCACCTACTTCGTCACGCTGCTGGTGCTGCAGTTCCTCATCAGCGCCTTCAACGAGGATTACCAGATCAGCGAGGAGATCCGCAACGGGCTCATCAACCAGTTCCTCCTGAAGCCCATCAATTACTTCCTCTACCGCTTCAGCATCTTCGTCGCGGCGAGGCTGGTCACGGGCACGCTCATCCTCCTGCCGCTCGCCGTCGCCCTGCCCTTCATCCACGACTCGCTCGTGTTCCCCGGCGAAGGCTGGCGCTACGCGGCCGCCGCGCCCGCGCTCCTGCTCTCGGCCATCATCCAGTTCAGCATCGCGTACTGCTTCGGGCTGCTGACGTTCTGGTTCCTTGAGATCCAGGGCTTCGTGATCCTATCGATGGCGGTCGAGGCGACGCTCGGCGGGCAGATGTTCCCGCTGGATCTTCTGCCGGAGGCTGTCTTCCGCGTCGCGCAGTATCTTCCATTTTACTACCAGATGTACTTCCCGGCGGCCATCCTCACCGGCCGCCTGCCGTACGAGCAGGTGATGCCGGGGCTCGCCATCCAAGCCTGCTGGGTCGTCGCCTTGCTCGGCCTCAACCACCTGCTCTGGGTCCGCGGCCTCCGCCGCCACACCGCCGTCGGCGGCTGAACCGGGCCATGCTCCACTACCTCCGGATCTGGCTCGCCAGCGCGCGCTACTCGGTCGTGCGGACGATGATGTTCCGCGGCGACTTCCTCGTCTGGTCGCTCGTCGAGTTCGCCTGGATGGCCGTGAACGTCCTCATGGTCTCCGTCATCTACCGCCACACCGACTCGGTGGCGGGCTGGGGGAGGAACGAGATGCTTCTGCTGCTCGGCACCTCGATGCTGATCCAGCGGATGCTGATGGGCTTCTTCTGGAGCGGGATCTTCGAGATGGGGCGCAACGTGCGCTCGGGAAACTTCGACTTCTTCCTGGCCCAGCCGGGCAACGTCATGTTCATGGCGACGACGCGGAAGGTTGACCCCGACGGGCTCGTCAACTGCTTCGTCGCCGCCGGCCTCGTCGCTTACTCGGCCGCGGAGCTCGGCCTGCGGCCGACTCCGGGCGCGCTGGTGACCTACGGCTTCCTCCTGTTCTGCGGGCTGGTGATCCATTACAGCATCCTCGTGCTCTCAGTCTCGGCCGTGTTCTGGCTCACGAGCGCGCAGGGCGTGGAGGGCGGCTACTTCACGCTGGCGGAGTTTTCCCGACTGCCGCGCGAGGCGTTCAAGGGTGTGACCAACGTGCTCTTCGTCTGGCTGCTGCCGGTCGTCGTGGTGAGCAACGCCCCCGCGCGGGTCCTGCTGCACGGATTCGAGCCGCGCTGGGCCGCCTGGCTCGCGGCCCTTGCCGTGCTCTGGTTCGCCCTCGCGGTTTTCGTCTTCCACCGCGGCCTCCGCCGCTACGCCAGCGCCAGCTCGTGAGCTCCGCGACCTCCGCCCTCGAGGCCCGCGCCGGCCACGTCTTCCGCAACCGCACCTTGCTGGAGCGCGCCCTCACCCACCCGTCGGTCCTGCCCAGCCGTCGCGCCGCCTCGGAGAGCAACCAGCGGCTCGAGTTCCTCGGCGACGCCGTCCTTCAACTCGTCCTCACCGAAGCGCTGTTCCATGAGTTTCCGGAAGAGCGCGAGGGCGCGCTCAGCCGCCGCCGCGCCGCGCTCGCCAACGGCGCCACCCTCGCCGTCCTCGCGCGCGAGCTCGGACTCGACCAGGCGCTGCGTCTCGGCCCGAGCGAGGAGACCTCGGGCGGGCGGGCTAAGTCCTCGTCGCTGGGCGACGCCTTCGAGGCGCTGGTCGGCGCGGTCTTCCTCGACGGCGGGCTCGAGGCCGCCCGCGCCTGCGTCCACGCCGCCTACGGGCCGCTCGCGGCCCGGCTCGCCGCGGTGGGCGACGACAAGACGCCCAAGAGCCGCCTGCAAGAGCTCGTCCAGCCGCGCCACGGCAACAACGCCCTCGCCTACGCGGTCGTGGCGACCGAGGGCGAGGACCACCGCCGTAGCTTCGAGGTGGCCGTTAGTCTGCTGGGCGAGGAGATCGGCCGCGGCCGCGGCTCATCGAAGCAGGCCGCCGAGGAGGCCGCGGCCGCCGATGCCCTCGGGCGGCTGCCCCCCTGAACGGCCCGCGGGCTTGTGCGCGCGGCGCGGCAAACTACCGTCCGCCGCCTCTCATGCCGGAACCGACTCCGTCCAGCCGCCGCAAGCTCACCGGGGTCTGCCCGCCCGCCCGCGGGGCCGTGCTCGCCGCACTCGCGCGGGCGGAGCCGGCGCCCCTCTGGCTCGTGGTCTGCGCCAGCCTCCGGGACGCCGAGCAGCTGGCGGAGGACGCCACGTTGCTTGCCGCCGCCTTCGCGGGCGAACGCCCGGTCAACGCCGCCGTCTTTCCCGAGTCGCTGCAGGATGCCGGCGAGATGCGCGACGCGTTCGCCGCCTCCAGCGACCGGCTCACGGTGCTCTCACGCCTGCGCGCGTTGCGCGGCGTGGGCCGCACGCCCGACACGCTCCTCGTGTTCACTACGCCCGCGGCGCTGCTGCAGCCCGTGCCGGCGCTGGAGGAATTCTCAGCGCGTGAGCTCATCCTGCGCCGCGGCGAGGTGCGCCCGTTCCAAGCCTTGCTGGAGGAATTGCGCCGGCTCGATTACGACTCGGAAGCGGTATGCGAGGCCCCCGGCCATTACGCGGTGCGCGGCGGGCTGATCGACGTCTACCCGGTGACCGCCAGCCGCCCCTTCCGCCTCGATTTCTTCGGCGACGAGATCGAGGCGATCCGGGAATTCGACCCCGTGACGCAGCGCTCCGGCGCCACCGTCGAGTCCATTTCCCTCGCCGCCTCGCCGCGCGTGGCCCTCGGCCGCGCCGCGGGCGGGCTGGCCGACTACCTCACGCCGCACGCCCGGCTCGCCCTCATCGAACCCGCCGCGGTCGAGGAGGAGTTCCGCGCGCTCGCGCCCGACGGCGGCGACGCGCTCGGGCCGCTGGCCGGCCGGGTCGCGGGCGTCGTCGGCATCGGCGATCTCGACGAAGCCTCGTCGCTTTTCGGAGACGACGCGACCGGGGCCACCTGGGACTCGGAATCACTCTCCCACCATCGCCGTTACCCCGCGGAAGCGCTGGTGGCGCAGGAACGCCTCACCTTCGAGGACGACGCCCGCGGCGAATTCCTCGGACGCGCGGCCGCCTGGCGCCGCGAGGGCTACGCGATCGCCTGCGTGACCGCCAAGGAGGGCGAGGAGAAACGCGCCCAGGAAATCCTGGCCTCCGATCCCGCCTGGCGGAAGCTGCGCCCGGCCTGGCTGCGCGGCGCCCTCAACGAGGGCTTCCGCATCACGGCGCGCGATGACGCCCGACCGCCGGCGCTCAGCGGCACCCCGGCCGGTGAGCGCGGCATCGTGATCATCACCGAAACGGAGCTCTTCGGTCGGATGCGTCCGCGCCGTGCCGCGGCGGCCGGGCGCGCCGTCGCGCACCGCGCGCAGGTGGACCAGTTGCTGGATTTCTCCGAATTGGTGGAGGGCGACTTCGTGGTGCACCTTCAGCACGGAATCGCGCACTACCGCGGCATCACCCGCCTCGACACCGCGCAGGGCGTGAAGGAGGTCATCTCGCTCGAGTTTGACGACCAGGTCACGCTCCACGTGCCGCTGCAGGAATCGCACCTCATCAGCCGCTACGTCGGATTGAGCAAGACCCGCCCCCAGCTCGGGCGCATCGGCTCGGGTCGCTGGGAAAAGGCCCGGCAGGCCGCCGAGCGGGCCACCGTCGACCTTGCGGCCGAACTCCTGCGCATCCACGCCGCCCGCGAGGCCCAGCCCGGCCACGCGTTCGCGGCCGACAACGACTGGCAACGCGAGTTCGAGGCGTCGTTCCCGTTCACGGAAACGCCGGACCAACTGCGCGCGATCCGTGACGCCAAGGCCGACATGGAACGCACACGCCCGATGGACCGGCTGGTGTGCGGCGACGTCGGCTTCGGCAAGACCGAGGTGGCGATCCGCGCGGCGTTCAAGGCCGTGCAGGGCGGGCGGCAGGTCGCGCTCCTGGTGCCGACGACGGTCCTGGCGCAGCAGCACCTGAACACCTTCCGCGAACGCATGGCCGGCTACCCCATCGCGGTCGAGATGCTCAGCCGCTTCCGCACGCCGGCGGAGACCCGGAAGGTCCTCGCCGCCGCCGCCGAGGGGCAGGTCGACATCCTGATCGGCACGCACCGGCTGCTGCAGGCCGACGTCACCTTCCGCGAACTCGGGCTGGTGATCATCGACGAGGAGCAGCGCTTCGGCGTGAAGCACAAGGAGGCGTTCCGCCGGATGCGCGCGACCCTGGATGTCCTGTCGATGAGTGCGACGCCGATCCCGCGCACGCTCTACATGGCCATGACCGGGGCGCGCGACCTGAGCGTGATCGAGACCCCGCCCGTCAACCGCCACCCGATCCAGACGATCGTGAAGACCTACGATGAGCAGGTCGTGGTCGACGCCGTGAGGTTTGAGCTACGCCGAGGCGGCCAAGTCTTCTACCTCCACAACCGCGTCCAGACGATCGACCTCGTCGCCGCCCGCCTCCGCGAACTCCTGCCGGGCGTGACGATCGGCGTGGGCCACGGGCAGATGGACGCCGCCGAGCTGGAGAAGGTGATGACCGAGTTCGTCGCCGGCCGGTATCAGGTGCTGGTTTCAACGACGATCATCGAGAGCGGCCTCGATATCCCGAACAGCAACACGATCATCATCGAGGGCGCCGACCGGTTCGGGCTCTCCCAGCTCTACCAGCTGCGCGGACGTGTCGGCCGCTTCCGCCACCAAGCCTACGCGTACCTCCTGCTGCACCGCCACGCGCGCCTGCTCGACACCGCCCGCCAGCGGCTGAGCGCGATGCGCCAGCATAACCAGTTGGGCGCTGGCTTCCGGATCGCGATGCGCGACCTTGAGCTGCGCGGCGCCGGCAATCTCCTCGGCGCCGAACAAAGCGGCCACATCGCGGGCGTCGGGTTCGAACTTTACTGCCAGCTCCTGCGCCAGTCCGTCGCCCGCCTCCGCGGCGACAAGACGGCGGCGGCGACGCGGGCCGCGGTGAAGCTCGACTTCGTCTTCGTCGGCGACGGCCAGCCCGCCGCCATCTCGGCCGAACGCCGCCACACCGACGGCTACACCGCGATCAAGGACGCCGAGGACGGCCTGATCGTGCCGGTGACTCGCATCCAGGCGCGACTTCCGGCCGGTTACATCGCCGAAACCCGCCTGCGCATCGACTTCTACCGCAAGCTGGCCCTCGCTGGCTCTCCGGCGGAACTCAAGGGCATCGCTGACGACCTCCGCGACCGCTTCGGCCGCTACGGCGACGAAGTGAAGGCACTGCTGCTGGTGACCGAGATTCGGATCCGCGCGGAACAAAAGGGCGTGGTTTCGGTCGAGACGGACGCCAATCGCCTGAAGTGCCTCCGGCGTCGCGGTGCGGTTGACGATTGGGTGCAGGTCGGCTCGAGGTTTCCAAGGTTGACCGCTCCCAAGCCCCTCCTACGTTTGCGCGAAATTCTCGTTTTTCTGAACAATCTGCCGAACCCATGACGATCCGACGCCGCCTGGCCCTCGCCGTGCTCACCGTCGCACCGATCGCCGCCCTCTTCGCCCAAGCCCCGGCTGCCCCGTCCGGCCCCGCCAACGATCCGGTCGCCCAGAACCTCAACCTGCGTTTCGCCAACGGGATCGTGGCGGTCGCCGAGGAGAAGATCATCACCGTCGCCGACGTGATGCAGGAAATCGGCCCGCTGATCCCCCAGCTGCGCAACCAGGCGCGGAACGAGAAGGAATTCCAGGAAGGCCTCGAGCGCCTGCAGGACGACGCGATCCAGAACCTCATCGACCGCGTCCTGATTGTGAAGGAGTTCCGTAAGGACGAGAAGCGCCAGATCCCGCAGCAGTACATCGAGAACGCGATCTCCGAGGAGCTCGCCGAACGCTTCGAGGGCGACCGCTCCAAGTTCCTCGCCTTCCTGCGCTCCAAGGGCCAGACGATCCGCGACTACCGCCGCGAGGTGGAGGAAAACATCATCTTCCAGTACATGCAGGGGCAGCAGCGGAAGTCGCAGAGCATCGTCAGCCCCGTCCGCATCGAGACCTACTATAACGAGAACAAGGACCGCTTTTACCGGGAGGACGAGGTCCACCTGCGTCTGATCCAGATCACGCGCACCGACACCGAGACCGACGCCACGCTCGGGGAGCAGGGCAAGATGATCCTCGCGCGGTTCCGCGCCGGCGAGAAGTTCGAGGACCTCGCGAAGCAGTTCAGCAAGGACCTCAAGCGCAGCAAGGGCGGCGACTGGGGCTGGCTCAAGCGTTCCGACTTCCGCAAGGAATTCAGCGAGGCCGCGTTCAATCTGAAGAAGGGCGAGGCCTCCGAGCCGATCCTTCTGCCCGAGGGCGCCTTCGTGCTCTACGCCGAGGACCGCCGCTTCGCCGGCATCCAGCCGCTCGACGAGGTCCGCGACCAGATCGAGCGCGTGCTCGTGCAGCAGATGGGCCGCGCCGCCCAGGAACGCTGGCTCGAACGACTCCGCCGCAACGGGTACGTGAAGTACCATTGAGCGTGGGACGGCAGCCGGCGAGTCAGCGAAAGCTAGCCCGGTTCCAACGTTGCCGAGCCTGACACAGGTCGGCGACCGGCGGGTTCGGTGCTCCTGCGAAGCGGCCCGGGGAAATCAAAGGAAGACCAAGAAGGGTCGGAAGAGGGATCATAGGACCCACGCATTGGCCGGTTGAACCACCGTCTGCTCCACCGACCGTCAACCGCCCCCATCCATCCCGCGAGGCTAGACACGGCCGATCCCGATGCCGATGCCGATGGACGCGGCGCACACTGAATCTCCGCCTCTTTTGCGGTAATCGAACCCGTCAAAAACCGCACAACTTGCGGGGTTTAGCCGCCCGATTTACCGCCTGATCCAGCCGGCAAGCCTACCGGGCGCAACCGCTACGGCGATCTCGCGCGACACGCCCCCTCCCGCTGCGCCGACGTCGAGCCGTAGCATCGCGATCCACGTCACCACCGCAACCCGCTCGTGAGACCGTCGGGATCGCCGTGAGCAAAGGCAGCAACGGCGGCATCAAACCCCAATCCTCCGCGCACGCGCCGTGACCGGCCACGCATCGGCTACCCTGCCCTCCCGCACGACGAGGACGCGGTCATGTAATGCGACCGTCGGACAAATGTGCCACGGGATCCCGTAGAGCGGGGCTCCGACTGGAAAACGGTCCGCCTCAGCCGTCTCGATGACAAGATGCTCCTCGCTGTGCGTGATAGCGCGCGCGTCAGGCAATTCGGGAAAGATCACCCGCGGGTGCAGCATTTCACTTGCGACCGCCTTGTGTCCCAGGTCGAGGCATAGCCGGCCGCGGCCCGGCCGGCTTATGACCCGCGTGAGGAGCACCGCGGCGTGCAGGAAATCGAGGTCCGGGATGTTCCTCGCGTAGCCGGCATCCCAGAGCACGCAGGTGCCAGGGCTGCACTCGACGCCCTCGCGCCGCGCGTGCACCGGAAAAGTCGGCGTTCCGCCCCAGACGAGGCGTGGTACGGGCAGACCTTCTCCACGCAGGAGGGTGGCGACCGCGTCGACCCGCAGGATGCCTTCGGCGGCGGCTGTGATCCGGTCGGCAAGGACCGGTTGGCGGAGGTGTCCGTCATACGCATGCAACCCGCCGGGCCGCAGCCCGCGCGCCACCGCGAGGCGGCGGTAAAGGTCCACGGCGGCGGGACCAGGCGGCACGCCGGTGCGTCCCATGCCCACGTCGAGGTCGACGAGCACCTCGATCGTCACGCCGCCCGCCCGGGCCGCGCCGGCAAGAGCGTCGACCGCACCGGCGTCGTCGGCGATCGTGGAGAAAGCGACTGCCGGAAAATTACGCACCAGGGCGACCAGCCGGCCGGCGTTGGGCCCGACGGGCTGGGTGGAAAGCGTGATATCGGTCGCCCCGGCTCCCGCGGCCATCTCGGCCTCCGCGATGGTGGCAGCCTTGCAGCGCGTGATGCCGAGGTTCGCCTGCAGTGCGATCAACTGGGGCAGCTTGTGGGTCTTGAGGTGCGGACGCAGCCGCTCCGGCCCGCCGGCAAGGCCGATCATGCGACGAAGGTTTTCCGCGACGCGATCCGGATGGATCAGCAGCGCGGGCGAAGGCACGGCCGACTCGTCGGCCAGGCGCATCCAAACGGGCGTCATGGCGCGGCGAGTTCGAAGATCGCCTCGATTTCGACGGCGATATTACCTGGAAGCGGGCCCATACCCACCGCGCTGCGCGCGCCTATGCCGCGCTCCGGGCCGAAGACCTCGGCGAACAGCTCGCTGCAGCCGTTGATCACGCGCGGGTGGTCGAGGAAATCGGGCGCGGAGTTGACCATGCCGAGGAGCTTGATCACGCGACCGACGCGATCGAGCGAACCAAGCTCGGACCGCAGCGTGGCGAGGAGGGCGAGTCCCACTTGACGGGCGGCGGCGTGGCCCTGCGCGAGGTCCAGGTCGGCGCCGACGCGCCCCTTGATGAGGGAGCCGTCGGCCTGCACGGGACCGTGCCCGGAGACGTAGGCGAGCCCCTGCACCACGACCAGCGGCCGGTAGACGGCGACGGGACGAGGCGCGGGTGGAAGGACGAGGCGGAGCCGGGCGAGGTTTTGCTCGGGGGTCATGCGGCAAGGCGGAATAAACGGCAGGAGCTGGTCCGCGCGACTCTTTCCTCGACGTCCGGATCAAGATTTCCACGCCGAGCAAAAACGCGGAGGCGCGGGGCCTTGCAATCGGACGGACCAACGCCACGGCCACCAGGCGCCGGATGCGTGTTCCTTGGCGGTTGGCCGCAAATCGCCCACGGACAGGCCGTCACTTCCCCGCGGCCACATCGGACTCGCGGTCCGTCCCACCACCGTGCGCCAACACGAATCCTTCCTTTGCCAACTTCCGCGGGACGAACATGCTCTGACACCGCGTCATGCGCGTACCGCTGATCTCCGCCCCCGCTCCCGCCCGTCGCGCGGGCCGGTTTCTCATCGCCGGGCTCGCCTTCGTCGCGGCGGCGTGGGCTCAGTTCGACGAACCAGGCTCCGGCCGGTCGCGCGGCGATCCGCCGACCCGCGGCGGGGAGTTCTACGATGAGCGCGTGCCGGTGTTCTTCCCGCCTACCCCGCCGCCGCTCGGCCGCGCGCTCCCGCGCTCTAGCCCGCCCGCCGGACGCCTCGCCGCACCGCCGGAGATGGCAGCCTACGTGAACGAGCCGTTCTATCCCATGCTCGCCACGCGGCTCGCGCTCAAGCGCCTCCCCGATCGCCTCAAGGCGCGGGTGGAGGAATACCGCCGCACCAAGGTCGCGCTCCTCGCCGAGCTTCGCGCCGAACTGGAGCGCATCCAACCCCTCGACCCCGCCGCCCGCTCGTCCGCCCTCTCCTCCCTTGCCGCCCGGCAGGCAGCCCCCCTCCGTACCCTCGAGGAATCAGCCGAGGCCCTGCGGCGCGACCTCGGCGGAAGCGACTATGACTGGAACGCCTACCGCCAATGGCGGCTGGGCGACAAGGAACGCCGCGGGTTCTCGCCTTCCGAGGTCGCGCAGGTGATGCGCGCCGCCGCCTATTATCAGGACGCCCTGCTGCCCGCGCAGCGCCGGCTGCTCCGCGAGATCTCCCTCGAATTGCTCAACGCCGGCGAGAATCCCGAGGCGGCCGCCGCCAACAACCCGTACCTCTTCTTCCCGCCCGAACCCGCCCGGGTGACGGTTCCGCCCGACGTACCCTCCGAAGTCGCCGCGCAGCTCGCGCGCTACGAGTCACGGAAGGCGGAACTCAAGAAGGAGCTCTACGACGCCGTCTTCGAGTACGACGGCCGCCGCTTCACGTTCTTCCGCCCCAACCCGCTCAAGGCCCTCGCCGAGCGCCAAAGGGCTCCCTTGGCCGAGCTGGAGGCCCTTGCCGGGGAAATCCGCCGCGGACTCGCGGGCCGCGAGGAGATCGTGCCGGTCGTCGAGCGCACCCCGCTCTCCCCCGTGCTGCAGGACCGGCTCAACGCGCTGCTGCAGGACGTGGGATCGGCCCAGCGCCGGGCGATCGAGCGTATCGAGTCGATCCTCGCCGAGGCCCGCGGCCTCCCGATGCAGACAAGCTACCGGTTCGAGGCGGAGGGCCTCCGCTTCGTCGTCATCCCCAGCCGCGCGAGCCGCGGCGGCGGCGCCATCGGCGCCGATACCCAGGCGAAGATCGTGGCCGTGCGCGAGCGCGTGGCGCAGGCCGCCTCCGAATACGACCAGCGTCTTGCCGTGCTGCTCGCGGAACGCGACGCCATCCGCGCGGAAGCCGGAGCCGCGCTGGGACTGAAGGAAGCGGCGAAGCTCGACCAGGCGCTGGGCAAGGCGGTGCGCGTTGCCAACGCGCGGGAGACCGAGACGGTCTACCTCGAGTATCGGCAGGCGCTGTTCGAGCCGGGACTCTCGCCCGAACAACGGCGCCTACTCTTCGACGGTGCCATCGAACGCCTGGAGCTGCCGCTGCCCCGCGGGGAACTGCAGCCCTTCGTCCGTTCGCCGACGTGGTAGGCGGCCGAGCCCGACGCCGTCACTTTTCCTTCATCACGTAGGTGCCGTCCCAATCGGCCGGCGGCGGCTCCACCCGGCACTGCTCGACAATGCCGAGATAGACGAGCGACGGGTTGCTCTTCACGCCCGGGGTGACGCCGGGCTGGTTGGGCTCCAGCGCGGCGCTCCGGCGGAACCGGGCCGCGGCCCCGTCCCAGTCCCGTTCCTGGTAGCGGGCGAGCCCCTCCTCGAAGAGACCGATGCACTCGCGCGCCGCCGGCGTGATCGTCTCCTTGAGGCCGGCGACCTCGAAGATCGGCACCGGCTGCGAGCGCCCCATCACGACGATCCGGCCGAGCGCGCGGAAAACGACGCGATCGCCGCCGTGCGCCTCGCAGGCCTCGCGGGTCGCGGCGGTGGCCATCGTGTAGGCGCCCCAGCTCTTCGCGCCCGACTCCATGCGCGCGGCGAGGTTCACGTTGTCGCCCATCATGGTGTAGTTGAAGCGCGTCCGGCTGCCCATGTTGCCGATCATGCAGACGCCGGTGTTGAGCCCGATGCGCGACTGCATGTTCCAGACAATCTCCGGCCAGCGGCCGCCCTCGGCGCGCCACTTCGCGCGCAGCTCGGCCAGCCGCGCGTGCACCAACTGCGTCGCCACGCAGGCGCGGTAGGCGTGGTCGGGCAGCGGGATCGGCGCACCATACATGGCCACCACCGCGTCGCCGATGTACTTGTCGAGCGTGCCGCCCTGCGCCTGCACGATATCGGTGCAGGCGGTGAGGTATTCGTTCATCAGCTCGACGAGCGGGCCGGAACCCAGTTTCTCCGAAAACCCCGAGAACCCCTGGATGTCGGAAAAGTAGGCGGTGATCTCGGCATCGTGGCCGCCGAGCCGCGGATCCTCGCCCGAATCGACCATGCGCTCTACCAGCTGCGGCGAGACGTACGCGCCAAACATGCCCTTGATCCGTCCCTTCTGGCGCTCCTCGGCGAGCAACTGCCACAGGACACCCAGGAAACTCGTGGTGAACGCGGCGCCGAGCGGCGCCGCCATCGGCAGCACGAGGTGCCACCGACTGAAGGCGAAGACGCATGCGGCGGCATAGCCGCCGAGGACAACCACCGCGGCGAGCTTGGTCGCCCTGCCGCGCGCCCCGCCCGAGACCGCGAGCAGGGTGACGGCCGCCGTGAGCCCAAGCACCGCGACCCAAGGCACCCACGGCGGCGGCCTCCTCAGGAAATTCCCCGAGAGCATCGTCTTCACCAGGTTACCGTGCAGACCCACCTTCGGTACCGGGTGAGCGTCGAACGGCGTGGGCGCGAGGTCCTGCAGTAGCGGATCGACCGGCCCGATCAGCACGATCGCGTCCTTGAACCGGCCGAAGAACTGGCCCGCGAGCCGGCGCTGCTCCTCGTCGGCCGAAGATGACGCACGGATCGCCTCGATCACCCGGGCGAGGCTCTCGCGCGGGTTGAGCGGGCTCTCCCACGGCGAGAACCAGTTCGCCTCCAGCAGCTGGCCCTCGGCGAGCGGGACGCGCAACGCCACCGCGCCGTCGGGCCGCACCAACTCCATCTGGTCGTTTCCGATGCGGACGGCGGACTCCGCAAGGCCGAGGTGCTCCAGCACGACCTGCAGAGAAAGGTGCGGAATCGTCTGGAAACGCGTGTGCGCGAACAGCGGGACCCAGCGCGGGACCTCGTCGCCGCTGTAACCGACGTCCACGTCGATCAGGCCCACGCGGCCGATCGGCTTCGCGCCGGGCCCGACGAGGAAGCCCTGCTCCGGCATCTCGGGCACGTCGTTCTTCGTGCGGTCCACCCTACCCTTGCGCAGCAACGGGATCTCACGACCCTCCGCGCCCTCGACCACGACCGAGGATCCCGTCGTGTACTGCGCCGCGAGCACGACCTTCGTCGGGTGCGCCAGGATGACCTTGCGGAGCTCGGAGTTCCCGGCGCGCGCGCGGTTTTGGTCGACTAGGCCGGAGGTGCTGATCCGCGACAGCACGAAGTCGAAGGCCACCACGCGCGCCCCGCCCGCGGTGAGCAGGGCCTCGGCCACGTTCGCGTAGATCGCGCGGTTGAAGGGGCGTTCGCCGACCAGCTCGATCGCCTCCGTGTCGAGGTCGACGTAGACGAGCTTCCCCGGCGCGGCCAATTCACCGCGCAGCCGGAAACGGAGGTCGAGCAGCTTGTTCTCGAGGAACCCAAGGTGGCCTTCCTGCGCGAGGAAGCACCACAGCAGCGGCAGCGGCAGCAGGGCCAGCCAACGCCAGCGCGATCCTGTTTTCGACCGGCCCGCCATGTCAGGCCGCCTGCGGAACGCACCGGGCGCAACCCGGCGAATGCTTCCGGCGCGAGTTCATCACCGTGCGTGCGCGCTGGCCGTCAATTCCCGCCCGGATTGGTGGGGATGATGCGCGGCGGCGTCGGCGGCGCGGGAGCGGGCGTCGGGGTGGAAACCGCGGCTTGGCCGGTGAAGCTCTGGCCCGTCGCCGTCTGCCCGCTGACCGCGCTCGTGGTCGTGGCGTTCGTGGTGCCGCTGCTGACGTTCTGCGTGGAGCCCGTGGTTCCGGGCGTCGCACCGGTGCCCCCGGAAGTGGAGCCCGTCGTTCCCGGCGAAGATCCGGTCGTACCTCCAGTCGACCCCGTCGTGGAACCCGACGTCGAACCCGTCGTGGAGCCGGTCGTGGAACCCGTGGTGCTCCCCGAGGTCGACCCCGTCGTTGATCCGGAGGTGCTTCCCGTGGTTGACCCGGTGGTGGAACCGGAGGTGCTTCCCGTGGTGCCGGCCGTCCCACCCGAGCCTCCCGTGCCGCCTCCGCCGGAGGAAGACGAGGAGGAGGAAGAGGTTCCCGAACCGGAGGAGGTTGCGCCGCCTCCCGTGCCGCCGCCGGCCGAGGGGGCGGGCGCGGCCGAGGTGAAGACCGCCTGCTGGACGGCCACCGCGATCTCGCGGGAAACGTTGGTGACGGCCTGGATGACCGAAGCGGAGACCGCCTGGGTCGTGGTGGGCGGCGAGGGCAGCGCGGTGACGACCACTTGACCGGTCGGCGACTGGCTCACCGCGACGGTGATGACGATTTCCTGCCCCTGAGGAACCGAAAGACCCGAAACCACGCCGCTGGCCGAAACCGAGGGTGCCGGGGTGGGCGCACCCGTCGCGCCGGTCCCCGTCCCGGTCGAGGAAGCGGTACCGCCGCCGCCCGCTCCGGCGGACGACGACTGGCCCTGAGGCTGCGCTTGCCCCTGCCCCTGCGGCTGCTGGCTGCCTTGATCCTGTGGCTGGGCCTGTCCCTGCGTCTGGCCGGCGCCCGGTACGTTGCCGCCCGCGCCGCCGCCCTGCTGCCCCTGCTGGAAGACGACATTTCCGGTCGCGGTGGTGAGCGAGAAGAACGCCTGCCCGGTACCCGACGGACGGAAGACGATGCGGAAGGTCGTGCCGCGGATGCCGGCGGCTCCGACGGGAGTCTTGATGGTGTAGGAGGATCCCTGCCCGTATTTCAGTTTCTTCACGTCGCCCACCAATTCTCCGCGGTTGAGCCGCAGGGACGTGACCGAGGCCGAGGGTTCCTCCTGCAGTTCCGCGACCTTGATCGTGGCTCCGAACGGATCCTGCAGGAATTCCTCGAGGATCAGTTCGGTCTCGGCGCCGAGCTTGGTGGTCGCGCCGTTGGAGAACACCAGCACGACGGAGGAGTTCTCGAAGGTCACGACCTTTGCCGCCTGCGGGATCTGAGCGTCGACCGCCAGAGCGGTGACCTGACCGTTGAGCGTTATCTCCACGCGGCCCTCCACCTTGGCCACCAGCACGACACCAGGGGGCATTGCCGCTGGCGCCGGAGCCTGCGCCCGAGCCGCCAGGCCCCCCATCAACGAGCACGCTAGGAACGGCAGGAGGAAGCGGAGGAACGTGAATTTCACGGGCGCGACGGCCGTTGCAGCCGCTCGCGCAGACGAAGTCCCGCCGAAAACCATGGGTCAAGGCGCAAACAGAATCCGAGCGCCGCCTCGGCCGCGTCGCGTCCCGCCGCGCGCCGCGCGAGGTGCTCCGCGTAGCGGTACCACGCCGCCGCATCGGCCGGCGAAAGCTCGACCGCCCGGGCAAAGTCCTCGCCCGCCTCGGCCCACCGTCCCTGCAGGTCGCGGGCCTCGCCGCGGCGGGCGTGATACTCACCCACGATCGCGCAGAGGCGCAGCGCGGTGTCGGCCGCGATCTCCGCCTCTCTTCCCAGCTCCGCGCTTCGCGCGGGTTCATTGAAGGCGTGCAGCGTCGTGGCATAAGCGAGGTCCGCCCACGCCTGCGCATTGGCCGGATGAAGGCGCGTCGCCTCCGCCAACGCCCCGCGCGCGGCCGGCACGACTCGGGCAAAGGCCGCATCGCCCGGCGGAACCGCGGCCAGTCCGTCGAGCGCGGCGCGCGCCGGCACCCGCCGCGCCTCCGCTTCCGCCCGCGGCCGTTCCCACCCGAACCACCCGGTAAGCACCAGGCCCGGAACCAAGATCCACCGCCAGCGGCTCACTCCCGGCGCCGGGGCCGGATCCTCCAACACGACTGGCCAGACGCGCGCGACCGCCAGCCCAGCGGCGGTCGCCGCCGCCAGCGCAAGGCCCGGGATCTTCAGGTGAAACTCCAGCGTGAGGTGCAACCCGAACGCCAGCAGGCCCAACCCCCAGCCTCCTGCCGCCCATGGTCGCCCGCGGGCCCTCCGCGCGGAAACCAAGGCGAGGGCCAGCACCGCCCCGCCCGCCAACACGCCGCCGATCACGCCGTAGTCGGCCAGCCCGTTGAGGTATTCATTGTGGGCCCAGAGCGGCTCGTCGCGAAAGCCCTCCGGGCGGTGCCGTTCAAAAAGTGAATTATAGCTGCCGGCGCCGTTGCCGAGCAGCGGCGCGTCGAGCCAGAGCCGCGCGGCTCCCGCCCACATCAGCGGCCGCGTGCGCTCCCCGCCGTCGGAAACCAGCTGCGCGAACCGCTCCCGCGCCGCCGGCACGCCGCGGCCCACGATCCCGCCGGCAACGAACACCGCCAACGCGATCCCCGCGGCCCACGCCAAACGGCGCCGCCAAGGCAGCAGCCCCGCCAGCAGCGGGGCCGACGACACCGCCAGCGCCAGCGCCAACCACGCGCCGCGACTAAGGGTGAGTACGAGGCCCGCCAGGAGCACAAGCCCCACCCAGAGCCACCACGCGCGCACCGTCGCCCCCTCACCCGGGCGGAACGCGCGCGCCGCCACCACGGGCAGCAGCAGGATCAGCAATCCCGCAAAGCTGTTCGCCACGTTGAAGGGACCGGTCGCACGTCCGACCTGCTCCCCCGGCCGCGCCGGCCCCACCATCCGCCAGCCCGGTTCGATGAAGACCTGATGACAACCGATGAGCACGCCCGCGACCGCCACCGCCACCAATGTGAAGAAGAGCCAACGTCGCGGGGCCAGTGTCGGCAGCCCGTTCAGAATGACCCAGAAGACGACCGCCATCTGCACCCACAAGGAGAGATCCCGTTGGCCAAGCCACGGCACCGGCGTCAGCCAAGCGACGTGGACGGCCGCGTAGGCGACGAACGGCCACGGCAGCCACGCGGCCGGATGCAGCGGTCGCGCACCCCCGCACGCCGTCAGACGCGACGCCGCATGCACCGCCAGGAGCAACGAAGTTCCGAGCGCCGTCAGACCCTCGAAACGCGCTCCGTACCCACCGTTGGCAAGCAGCGTGGCGGCGAGGTTGATTGCCAGTAATCCGGCCAACACCCACTCCCAACGGGACGTCCGTGGCGGCGGTTCCGGGATCATTCCCCCCATCAGGCGCGAACGCACCCGCGTCGTCCAGCCCCGCCCGGCAAAATCCCGCGCCAAGCTCGGCCGGCCCCGATCCAACGGGCAGCCGGCCGGATTCAGCCGCACGGCCCGTTCACTTACCCGCGTAGCGCAGGCGGTAGACCTTGCCGCCGAGGTCGTCGCTGAACACGAGCGAACCGTCGGGGGCCTGCGCGACATCAGCGGGACGGCCGAGGATCTCGGTGCCGTTGCGGAGGAAGTTCACGACCTTCTGCTCACCGTAAGGGTGACCGTCCTCGAAGAGGATGCGCGACAGGCAGTAACCGACCTTGGCGGTGGCATTCCAGCCGCCCTTCTGCGCGACGAATGCGTCGCCGTCGGCCCCGGCGATCTTTCCGCCCGAGTAGAACGCGAGGGAGTTGGCAGAGGAATGCGCCGGCAGGAGCCACTCCGGAATGCGCGCCTTGGCGGCGTACTCCATCAGGCGCGGCTCGTTAATGAACTCGAGGTTAGGCTGGTTCTTCCCCACGAGCCACGGGTGGCCGTAGAAGCCGCCCTCGACGTAGTGGTTGAGCTCGGCGGGCGGATTGTGGTCGGTGATCGGCTGACCGTGCTTGCGGTCGCCCTCGAGCTTCGCGGCCATGTTGTCGATGTCGTGGTCGACGCCCCAGATCTCGTTCGTACCCGGACGCACGGCGAGCTTCTCGGTATTGCGGAGTCCCGACGCGAACAGCTTCTTGTCGGAGCCATCGAGGGCGAAGCTCCAGATCTTCTTCCGCTCCGAGGCCTCGATCGGCTCGTTGGTGGCGTTGGTCTGGTCGCCGACGTGGGTGTAGATGCGCCCCTGGTGGATGAGGAGCGCGCGCCACATGTGGCCGCCACGGGCGCCGGTGGGCAGCTGATCGGGGCCGAGGACCTGAACCTCCTCGTCGGCGACACCGTCACCGTTGGTGTCGCGGGCCTTCGAGATCGCGTTGAGCTGGGCGAACCAGAGCCAGCCGTCGTGCCACTGGACGCCCTGCAGCACGGTGTTGGCCTCCTTGCCACGCACGAAGTCGGTGCGGGTCTCGTACACGCCGTCGCCGTCGCGGTCGCGGCACGCAACGATGCGGCCTTCCTTCGGCACGCTCACGTAGAGGGTGCCATCGGGCCCGAAGGCGAGAAACCGCGCGGTCTTGAGGCCCTCGACGGCGACCGAGAGCGTGAACCCCGGCCGCACCCAGACGCCGGGCGGCACGCCGACGACATTCACGGGTGGCGGCGGCGCGGCGCAGAAAGCAACGACGGGGAGAAGCAGGGGCAGGAGGCGGGGGATGATCTTCATGGGGTAGGAAAAACCTGGGCGCTTAGACGCCTAGCCGCCTCCGCGGGGCGCGAGCGACACAATAATCCGCGGGGAATCCGCAGCCTCCAGAGTGGCAGACGGCCCCATTCCCCCGTGGAATTCCAGGAGAGACCCGCTTCCGCCGCATTTCTAAAAACGCAGAACCGTGGGCATCTTTGAATTCACTTCACTCAACTACTGACGCCGGAATCCGTCAGCCGTGGCTACCCGGAGGTATGGAACAACGGGCAAAGGAACCGGCACCTCAGTCAACCCAGGGAAAACCCTCATTTTAACTGGCAGCCCTCCACGAAAGTGCTTTCCCTCCTACCAAAGGCACCATGTCCACGCACCGTTTCCTCCGGCTTCCCGCGATTGCGGCCACCGCGGCATTCGCCGTGTTGCTCTCGGGCTTCGGCCTGCAGGCCCAGCCCACCGTGACGGGATTCACACCTTCGGGTTGGACCGGGCTGAAGGCGGGCACCTCGCTCCTTGCCGACGCTTACGATAACGGAAACGCGAGTGCGGATCCGACGAAACAAAGCTCGTTGGCCGGCAGTAATAAGATCTGGGACATGGTGGGCGACACCACGACGCCTCTGTTCCAGATTTCGCAGGGAACGCTCACTTCGGGAGGGGCGACGGCCTATGGCTGGTCGATCAGATTATCGGACTTTGATTCGAACGGCCTGAAGACGGGTAGCGTAGGACTGCTGCTGGCGGATCCGACCGGCTATTACGGCTACGCGTTGAGTTTTGCTGCAAACGGCGCCGTCTCGCTTTACCGGATTAATCCGAATTCGCCCCTCAACCTCACCCCCTCGGGATTCACGTTCACGTTCACCTCAGTCAGTGCTGGAACCATCCTCTACAATTACCAAGTAACCAACTCAGGAACAAATCTGTCGGCGACTTCGGACGCTTGGCTCACCTTCGTCGTCCCGCTCACTGAAATCAGGAGCTTCACGGGAAACAGTAGTTGGACCTACACCACCTCGATCGGCGCCACCGCGTTTACTACTTCCCAGCCGGTGAACGGCAGCATCAACGCCGACTACGCCGGAACAAATACCTCATTACTGACCTTCTCGTCCGAATCCGGCACCGTCACCGCCGTTCCCGAAGTCTCGACCGCGCTGTTCACGGGCGGGTTGATCCTCCCGTTGGCTGCGTTTCAGGCCTGGCGTAGGCGCCGGAACGCGAAGGTCGCCTGAGAGCAGCCCCGCGGGGCACCCCTCGGTACGGATACGCCTCGGAGGACTTGCGCTCGCGTTTTACGCGGCCGAGAGCGCGGGATACGGGGGAATCTCAGGGAGTTGCGAGGGATATCCTCGGGAAACACTCAACGCTCCGTCGGGGGACTCGAACGAACCGCTTCGCGTTCCGCAATCAACGAGAACACACCGAGTGAAAACTCCAGCGGGAGCGGCACTCGCAGGAGCACGAGTCTCGCCATCGGAAGGTTCATGCCACCGTCGGACATCGACGGAACGGCGAATCCCGTGCGCTGGCTGACCGACTCCCGCCAGAAGCGCTCAGCATCGCGCGCTCCGGCCAGGCCGGAGTAGAGCCAAAAAGCCGCCAACTGGGAGGTGTCCAGCCGCGAAGCGCGCGGCCGCAGGAGCGCCAGTATTTCTTCCGCCGCCTCGGCTCTCGGGTCGCCAAGCCCATGGAGCAGGAAGGTCAGAAGGAGTTTCAGCTGCGCCTCGTCCTTGAGACGAGGACTCAACAACGCCTGCACGATCCGCCGCGCCGCCGCGCCGTCGATCTTCTCGGTCACCGGCTGCTGGGCCAACGCCTCAAGCGGTCCAACCGCAAACGCCGACTGCGCCAGCGCGAGACGGGCCCGTGAGCGATCGCCCGCCAGCACCCATGTGCGTGCGGAAAGCAGCGCCACGGCCGGGCGCATGAGCGGTCGATCCACTTTGGCCAGCAAAGCAGCCGCCTCCTCGAAACGCCGTGCCCGCGCCCGCCAGTAAGCGGTGGTCACATCCCGCGCAGCCGGATCCGCAACCTTGTTCAAGTCATCCTCGGCCAAGGCGGCTCCGGACATGGCCCCCGCTTCGGCCGCGACATTGAGCCAGATCCCGAAATCCGGGCCCCCCATGGCCAATTGGCGACAAGCGAGCCGTGTGAGGATGTCGAATCTCCAAGCCGTCAGAAGCTTTCCCGCGTATTGAACGGGCAGCCGGCGCGGATCATTCGGATCCAACTCCTCCCTCCAGCGATTCCAAAGGGTCTCCGCTTCATCAGCTGCGCCGAGGGCAAGGAGCACATCCGTTCGCGCGAGCCGGATAGTCCAATCCCCCGGCGCCAGCACCGCGGCAGCCTCAAGCGCAGTCCGAGCAACCTGCGGACGCTCAGCCCGGATAGCCTCGCCGGCCTGGGCGACGAACCGCCCGACCCGCCAACGCACGTAACGCTGCTCACCCCGGTGCCAGAGGCTGGTCGCGGGTTTCAACGCCAACGCGCCGGCTCCCAACGACATCGCCACCGCGAAAAAAATCCAAAATCTGCGACGGCGCCGGACCGCCCGGGATGACGGCGGGGAAGGGAGGATGGACTGTTCAGCCACGGCGGATGGAGCCGCTCCCACCGGAAGCGAAGATATGACCCTGGGCCGGCCGAGTACGTTGAACGCTGCGAAGCATTACCTCCTCGGAGAGGACACGCGGGCCGCGCCGGCGCAAACGGATTCATCGTTGGCAGGGGATTCCCCAACGCTGTAACCATGTTCCGGCGACAGCCGGAGGATTTACTTGGCCAAAATCTCAGCGCGCGCTAAGTGTTCGGTCAAAGAAAGCTCATGAAAAACACGACTCTCGCCACAATCGCACTGGCCCTGATGGCCACCGCCACGGTTTCCCTAGCGCAGCAGCAATCGTCGAGCAGCGCCAACCAGATGGTAAACGTCGCGACCGCGTCATTCGGCGCGAAGGGCGAAGGCGTCGGCCAGAAGCTCGTCGAGGGCGGGGACGGCACCCTCGCCGCCGGCGCGGCCGGGCAGCCCGCCTTCACCGTGATCAACCTCGCGGGCGAGGTGGAGATGAACCGCGTCGCGCTCGAGGTCGGTAATCAGAAGGGCAAGCTGCGCGTGGTGGCGCTCAAGGACGACGGCACGCCCGATCTTTCCTCCGGCCGTGTCATCACCGAGTTTGAGCTGGACGGCTCCAAGAACACCGTGAGCGCCGACGTGAGCGACGTGAAGGTGAAGCGCGTGGCGATCGTCTGGGTGCCTGAAACCCCTAATCAGCCCCTGCAGCTCACGAACGTCGGGCTCTTCACGAGCAAGCCGGAACCCATCGCCCAGTTGCCGGAGGTACGGGCGATCCAGCAGGCCGCACCCACGCCCGCCCCGGCCCCCGCTCCCGCTCCGGCGCCGACCCCCG
>JACCDP010499439.1_pt1 | contig 22704 bp, 29 predicted proteins | sample 7445841 | NCBI WGS metagenome assembly JACCDP01 (sample SAMN15323441, study PRJNA562643) | freshwater metagenome | isolation source: river surface water | place: USA:Blue River Watershed | collected 2017-08-17
TCAGACCAAGATCGTGGAGACTGCTATTACGGCTCAGGGCTATATGGAAGACTGGGTCAGATGATGGCAGTTTTTCCTGACGGGACCTCTTATAAACAAACCCTAAGTGAACTCAGAGAGTATATTATCTCTCTTGAGAGTACTCGTAGATTTGAGGATCTTTCCAATGTTAACTTTAGTAGATCCCCTCAGCCCGGAGACATGGTCGCATATAATTACACCACGGGTAAGTGGGAGTTACTAGACTTTGTCTCAGGTGGAGTTTGGTGATAATTTAAGTTACCAGCTTATAAAATCCTGACCAATAACCAGCACTTCTGCGGTTTCCAAGACAGCCCCTATAGTCTACCCGTTCTTGAGTAAACGTAAGTATTAAATCTATCTCTGCAAGTTGTAACTCCTCCTCATCCAGAGCCTCCCTTAAGACCGTAATTATTTCATCTTTGGTTTCTTGGGAAGTCTTATGCCAATTAGACCATAGAAAATTAATAGCCTGTTTTACAAAGGACGTTCTCCCCAGAGCATAGTAGAAAGCCGACTTTACTTGGGAATCCCCAACCTTATCATACATGGTTGAAAGTTAATTACGGACTATTATACCACAAATGCTACTTGAGATTGAAAACCAACTCCATAAGAGGGTCCACTCTACTCTGGGGCAAAGTGCTGTTGTTCTGAGATTAGCAGAGGAATTAGATAGTTCTGGGAGGGTGGCAGAACAGGCAATGATCATTGTTAGCTTCACCTCAAGTAGGACTAGTAACCCCTTTGAAGGAGCGGGGATTCCAACTGTTAGATCAAGGTCTCTTGAGTACACACTTACTATTGTCCAGAAGCAGACCCAAAGAGAGGGGCACTCCTTTGCTCTCCCCATATTAGACCTATTGGCAGATTCTATCACTGGGTGGATCCCGGAGGTCCCAGGTCTAGAGTTTCAAACAGGGTTTGAGCTAAGAAATGAGAAATTTGTACAAGTAACCAAAGAAGCATCGCAGTTTATCTACGAACAGTCGTACACCGTTGATGTACTCATGGCTGATGGAAGGTTTTTCTCCCAGCCTTGCGCTTCTTTCGATCCTATCACTGTAGGGGACTTCCTTCCCAAGAGAACTTGTCTAGTAACCCCAGATGGGCTACAGACGGGGCTTTCTATTTGGAGAAGAAAAATAGATGCTGATACAGTGGAGGAATATGTTGTAGAAAATGACCCACGTTGTCAAAAAGAAATAGGAGATAGCCTTAAGGTAACATGTAACACCCCGCTTGACGGAAGTGCTACATATGAATTCATCCCCAGATCAGCCATTAGTTACTCCTCAAGTGGTCAAAGAACAGTTGATCAATCAAAGGTTATCACGGGTAATTTGTTTAAAGTATGGAAGTGCTACAAGAGTACTCCGGGGGATAGACCCTACCCACCGTGGTTTAAACTAAACCTAGACGTTGGTCTATGGAGGAATGAGCTAGGCACTGTTCCTAATCAAAATCCTGATACCTCAGCGGTTCAACCCCTTCTACTTCAAACAAGATGAAAGATCAATTTATAACAGCTTTTACCTCGTACCACAAGGCAAATGGGGCAGCCCATTTAGCCCATTGGAACGTAACTGGGATGTTCTTTTTCCAACTACATGGGTTGTTTGAAAGAGTATACACTACTCTGGACTCGCATGAGGATAGCTTTGCCGAACAAGCTAGGGGGGCTGGAATTGAAATCCCTGCTAGTGTTTTTAACCAAGTCCCCGAGGTTAACTGGGAAACATCAAAAGATCTAGTTTCAGAAGTATTAGATCTCATTCAAGATTACAAAGATGACCTTGAGGACCTCCATGGGGTGTGTAACCGGGAAAAAAATCTTGGTTTTGTAAACCTGATCGAGGGATTTATGACAGATATTAATACACTGGAGTTCCTTCTCAAAGCAACTCTTGACGAGCTTTGACACTAAAAAGCCCCGCTTGTGCGGGGCACAACTTATAGGATCAACGACGATAGGACGAAATGCATATTTTCTCGTACTCAGGATACGAGAATCTTTCTGTGAGTGGTCTGGACCCGGAGATAATCATAGGATCCAGGGCATTCCTGGACATTCCTTGTGTCCCCGAGTAAATTAACATTGAGCCGTAACGGTCATTTACGGTCATATAGTTAACCCCATTGCATGAAATAGCTTTGGCAGATGGGGTTGACAGAAACCAGGTGGGGATGAAAACAATAGCCAGAGTGGCAAGGGCTTTCATTGTAATAAAGCAAAGAACACCAGGATTATTAATGTCTTCCTGGTAGAGACAGGGTCACTTCTCCCTATTATGGACCAGTTACCTCACTACAATAGCCGGAGTACTTCCCCAAAGAGAAGGGGGTTTCATCGGTGATTGCAATATCAATAGAGTTTTTGACATATTCAGGGGTTATGATATTGGAGTCAATATCATTGGTTTCCAAGAACTCTGCGCTCATTGGAATCTCAACCATGCAGGTAAAGAAGAAGAATCTCTTCTGTACTGGGACTTCTTCGCAAACCTTTTGTGTGATTTTGTTGTGAATCTCCACCATGCTATTGGCATGAGTTTTGAATTCACTCGTGAGTCCCTGCATTTCGTCCAGGTCCAAGATAGGAAGTGGGGTGAATAGGTTTACCCCCATACTCTAGCACAGGTATGGAGGTCACGGGGTACCCCTTAGAAAAGTTTTATTAAGTCAAGCATGGTATAGGACCTGCCATCTGGCTCATTAACTTTCTGAGAGACCGTGAGCGTAGAGGAATGGGCTGATTTCCTGAAAATCTTATCCACCTCTACACTGGACAGCCACGCATTTGAAGTTGGCATTTCATAAATTTCAAAATTGTACCTCAGCCATGCCCAACACCATACGTGGGCTACTTGGAACATCTTCGCTACTTCCATTGCCTGGTCTTCGGGACACATATAAAGAACACTATCATGGACAGCCATACAAAACTTTGCGTCTATGTTCTGAGTCTTAGCCAGGTGTGACATTGCTGTAATAAAGCCATGAAGCATTGCACTGCCTGTGGACTGGATGCACCAGTTGTTCCTCATTGTCCAAAAATCAGTTCCTACACTGGCTGGTCTAAAGGCAGTTGACATTCTCGTCCCAGACAGGGGATTGATAGGTACAGGGGTTTTTGCAAGTTTGGTCATGACATTATAAGCATAGGAGTCAGATCCATCTACTAGTATGTCTGAAACATGGGAGGCTTTGCGCCCCTTCTTTATGCTTATTAGCAACTTGCCCATTTCAATGGCCTTTGACATGGGAATAGACTTATTTCCCTTACGGATAGTATTGCCAAGGGTTTGCGCCCCACATCCATACAACATGGCATAGTTACAACCCTTTGCCACATCCCTAGACACTCCAATAGATTTCGCAGTCATGGAGTGCATATCGCTACCGTCTTCCTTAGTCCCAGCAAGAATAGAATGGGACAGTTGATTAGACCCTGCTACTTTGTAATAGGAGTCTGCAAATATAGATGCGATAACTGCTTCTTGAGCATCAAAGTCAGACTGTACAAAAGTATACCCTTTGGGTGCTTGGACTCTGGTCTTAATTTCAGAGCCAATTTTGTCATACTTGGGATCTGGCACAGTGAGCCATAAATTCTCCCCTGCCCTGTTTGTAGATGTATTATGGGGTACTGCTGAGGGGACAATTAGATTAAATTTGGTTTTATTCAGGGGGTTTTCAATTGGCTCCACTAATTGAGACTTGACCCTTTTACGTACACTGGTCCAATAGGCAACATTGATAGCCAATGAAATGAGTTCTTTTGCCTGGGGCAGATCAGAACTTAAAACTCCTGCCTCAAATTCAGGCAGATAGTCTTTACTAAGAACACCACCTACATTATCATCTTCTTTTTTGGAGTGGGGTACTCTTTCCATATCCCCAGACTCTTTATTAAAGAACATCCACCCCTTACTAGCATGGTGGACCATTGGGGAGTCCTCCCACTTCAGTCTTAGGAGGATATGGGATAATCTGTTCTTCGTACTTATCTCATCAAAAGTAACTTTCCGTGTTTTGGGGTCGATCGTGGAAACTTTTTTAACCCACTCAGGGATACCGTACCATTTGGACCGGGGCTTGCCCGTCTTGGTTACACTGCTACTAAAGGTCCAATCCAATTGGGACAACCAAGGGTCATCCTCTACCTCTATCTCACCAGCTTTCCAATCATCAAAGGTCTGTTGGGCTATCTCCCTAAGAAGCTCTGCTTGGCGTCCAAGAGAGGACTCCCACTCTTGTTCACAATTCTCAACCCAGTCATCCCAGTTATCGACCACGGGAAGTACAGATGAGGACATAGAAAAATGTCCGCAAAGAGTAGTCAACGACGGGTTGCTGTGAAGATATTTGCTTGCTAGTATGGAGTATAGCTCATATGTGTACTTTACGTCCATAAATGCGTATTGAAGTAGTTCATCCTTCTGGGATAACATTTCCAGCATTGAATTCGCTACTACAAATACGTTTCTAGTGTTTTTAGCCTCTTTTTCTAGGGGGGTATTGGGCATACAATGGAAATTATAGCAATCGACAAGATTGTTAAGACATCCTTGGCCAGTCCAGGTGGGTGGGTTTCTGATGTACTTATTCTTGGGATCCTTGAACCAAAACCTTTGCTCAGATCCCAGACCGCTTACGTTTATGTGGGCTGACATGGTGTCAAACCACTTGTTGGTCTCTCCCAGGGTATATGCTTCTGCCGTGCGTTGACGGTCAAAAGCGACGTTATGGGCAATAAGGACCATGTCAGTCCTCCCAATTGGTACTAATTGAGGTTTGTACTCAAGGAGGGGGTCCACAAAACACTCATGCATCCAAAGGTAATAAGCCTTTGAAGTAACCGCAGTGGCTAGGATGGGATGGCCAAATGTGGACCCCTTTACAAAGGTCTCACAGTCAAAAATTGCAATATCCTCTTGTATCTTTTTAGTAGTTGATATTTTCCACTGTCCATCAGGGGTCCATTCATATCTAACCCATCCTGCATACTCTTGAATTACATCTTTGGGGGGTGGGTTGGGGATATCAAGTTCAGTGAAATCAATAAGGAGTTTTTTATCATCCCCCATTAGTGAGTTTGAAATATTCTCAAAATGCTCGGAGATATTTTTACCCATCAATTTGGGTATGTTAAAATCCTCGGGGAGTTGAGAGAAGGATGAGGGGTTTTTAATCGGGAACTTGACCCCGAACTTCTCCATCTCATCAATAATCCCATTTGCCTGATAGGGACTAGGGTTGTATACATCTATGTCGCCAAAGACTTTTCTCCTAAGGGAGTCAGAGAGGACAGAGTAACCCAGGCAGTTTAATGATGAAGACATTGAATTAAGAGGAGAAGAACTCTAGGATTAGTTGGGGGTCTACGTTGTCAATGGCACTTATAAGACTTACCTCATAAATGTCTATATTTTTGTACTTGTTAGCCTCAGCGCAGGATAGGATAATCTTCTCTGCTTCCGCGCCAGTTCTAGCTATTACGGATGAATAGTTTGTATACTGTTGCTCTGGTCTATCACAAAGATAGACATAACGTACTTTGAACAAATAATACCCTTTAATCCTCACTTGTCCTCCTCCGGTTCACTGTTGAACATGTCTAATACAATTAGAGGATCTATTATGTCAATTTTCTCCTTTAAAGTTATTTGAGATATCTCCACCTCAGGGGAGTTCTTTTTTGCTAGTTTTATTGCTGATTCTAAGTCGTATGAGATAATTTTTAAGTTTACATTGTCTCTATATGTACCACCCGGTTTAGATCCCTGGATTAAAAAGAATTTCTTTTTCTTCATGTCAGAAGTAAACCATGAATTCGTCCCTATCAGTGTAGTACACTCCAACACCCTCAAACAACGTGGCGTCAATAATCTTAAGATTAGCTTTAATAAAAGGATAACCATAATGACCTAGAACATAGGTAAACTCTGGGTCTATGTGATCTCCCAAGTCATCCCTTTTAAACCAAGGATAACCCAACCCTGAGATAATATTCCAGTGGGTTACTGTTTTACCTCCTTGTTCATGGGGGTAATAAGCATGTGCAATTCTGTACTTCCCCACCTCAAGACTGGTGGGTGTTCTTTGTAGCCAATCTATTATACCATCACTTTCCTTCATTGATAGCTTTCTTAGACACTCTATAGTGTGTCTAACTTGATTGTGTTTTATCAACTTGAGTGGTGTATTTATATTATCTAAGATGTATTGCTCGTTATTTCCTCTTATCAGGGTTGCTTTACCCTCTTCAACCAGAGTTTTTACCTTCTTGAGAAGGTTTATAGGACAAGATTTTTTAGTCCTAGTAAAATAGGATTTATAATGTATAACATCCCCTATAAATACATAGTGATAATCTGGGTTTTTTGATTTCCCATCTGATAAAATTCTTGACAAAGTTTTACTTCGTCCATGGATGTCCCCAATAATACAAAGATCCGAGTCCATGGCAAGTGAAATGTCCCCTCCACTCTAACACGGAATTAGGGAGGTTTCTAGCCTTTCTACTTTCTTTACAATGCGCAGGAGGGGAGTCGAACCCCTATACCTTTCGGCGGCAACCCCTAAAATTGCTGTGTCTACCTGTTCCACCACCTGCGCATGGTGGATATTATACCACAAAAACCTACTTTGTGCTTTGCTGAGAGGTAGGTGCGACCATTTTTGTGAGGTCAATATTGCTTAATACATTGCTTGCAATTGTAATAGCAAGACTTATTACAACAAGTGCTCCTAATGCTGTGTATCTAAATTTATAAACTTCTTCTAATTTTGTGCTTATGTCGTGTATCTTTTCATTTATCTCCACTTTATCTTCTTTAGTTTTCTCCTCAAGAGTGTCAATTAATTTAATTATAGCTGCACTTGATTCTAGAGATTTATCAATACGCTCTTCGTGGCGGATGGTTATCTTGGATATCGACTGGATCGATTCGGAGATCTTATCCACAGCAACCTCTAGCTTAGCTAACATTTCTCTAGATAACTCTTCGTACACGTTGAGTTTTTCTTCAAGTACAGCCATGCGTACATCGTTAGATTTAAATAATTGCATGGCTTGGTTAATTACACACTCATAACTTTAAACAAAGCCCCGTCACAGAAATTGAACTGTGCTGTCCTGCTTACAAAGCAGGTCCCTCGCCACTAGGGGTACGGGGCATGGTAGATCGGGGCTACAGGGATCGAACCTGTGACTTTCATCTTTTCAAAATTAATCTCCTATGCTTAAGAATACATAGGTGGCTCTTTCTTTATTCCCCAGAAATATAAATCATTAGATTGATTGTTGACCTCAAAGCCGTAATTAATAAAATAATCATCAAAGTTTACGATTTTAAGAAAATCTTCCTGGGTTAAGTTTCTATAGTACTCCCAACCAATCCCAACAGTAAGTGGAGAGTCAGCAGGAGTAGTTCTGCTCGTTCCATGTTCAGGTCGCCCTGTTGTAGCACATGTAAAAAATACAAACCCCTTCCCTCTGCACAACCTTAACATGTTTTTAAATGTCTCCCCCCAGAATGGGTTGTGCTCAAAACATTCAGATGAGCAGACCACATCATAAGAATTGTTTGGTGCTTTGTAATCCTGTCCTCCACAGACAATATCTACCCCTGGGCCTTTGTCAACATCTATTCCGCAATATTCGCAGTCTTCAAAAAAGTCACGTAGTGTGCCGTTAACATTTAAACTTCCTATTTCCAAGACTCTTTGCCCCTTAAAATACCAAGGGTAGATTATCCTCAGTTTATTTACGAAAAATCTTTGTTCCCAATGTGCCATTTGTTTAGGTAAGTTGCGACAATTTTTCGGGAAGGTATACCTTCCCTTTAACCTGTTTTTGGACAGGTGGCCTATTCCCAGCTAACCTAAGTTTCTTAACGAGGGAGGGAAATCCCCGATGACCCATGCAAGAATTGAACTTGCGACCTTTTCCATGTAAAGGAACTGATTTACCGTTGGGCCTGTTTTTTGTGTATCAACACAATACCATAAATTGGTAGTACAATTAACATTGTTCCCATTATTGCTACCAACAATGGGATTTCCATGATTGAAACTACAAAATGTCTCATAGGTGTTAATAAGACCATGAGACCAACTGGGATCGAACCAGTGACATCCATCTTGTAAGGATGGCGCTCTACCCCTGAGCTATGGTCCCGTTATTAAGTCGGTTATTAAGTTGGGGAACGGAGGGGGGGCGAGCCCCTAAAATTGCTGTGTCTACCACTAATCCTATTCTCAACAGCTCTTTGAGACTCTTTTAAGCTCATCCTCAACAGCTCTTTGAGACTCTTTTAAGCTCATCCTCAACAGCTCTTTGAAACTCTTTACAGAACTCAGGATCCTCCATGAGCTTTTTTCTGTCCTCTTTTTCTTTGCGATCAAGCTTGTCTACAAGACTTTGTAGTTTTCTACTCATGGTGGTTTTTTTTAAGTCGGGGGACGGAGGGGAGTCGAACCCCTAGCAATGTAAGCATAACAACAATAACCCCCCTTCCAATCAGAGCCGTCCCGAACTTAGTTATTTTACCATACTAATCTCTTCTTGTCCACCCCGGAGCCTTGAAAAAATCGGCCAGATCATCGGGGCCCTGGGGGCCAATGAGGTGGTCCTGGGGGTCGGGGTTGCCCAGATCCAGCCCGTGAAGGAGCCCATCTAAGGAGTCTGGGTGGACAGGGCCATCAATGGCCTCTCTTTGAGCCCGGCGTAGCATGGAGTGGGCAGACCTATTATGCTCAGCCCATTTTGTTGCCCATACCATATCAGCATAGGATACAGTTTCTCCCAGTCTAATACGATTGGCAATATTCTCTAGCCTAAGCCGGGTTTCGGTGCTTAACATGTTTAGTAACTCATACTATCCTTTAATCTCCATCCAATTGGTCAACACCTGGAGTCCAACTTCTTCTGACACCATGTTATACATGTGCCTGTTTTTCAAGAACCACAAATAATCAGCAGATGCCAGGTTTTCTATTACAGAATGGCAAACTGGGGGGTTTGTCTCGTCAGACCTCCAGATAATAGTTTGAGGGTTTCCCTCGGTTGCAATAGTTAAAAGATTGTAATTAGGATTGAACAACTTAAGAAGAGGTACTACCTTATATGTATCCCCGTGCCAGGAATTATCCTCTGGATTTGAGAAAATAGATCTATAATTTTTACAGTCTTTGCGTTCTCTAAAGGTAGAGAAAACGTCATTAGGCACAGTGTCATCAATTACAATTACCGTTTTGTGATGGCTATGGAAAAGAGCGTTTAGGATGTCCCTATAGGTTTGCTCATAGGTGTGCAGCCCGTCAATAAAAACCAGGTCGTATTTAATGCTTGGATCTAGTTTTTCAAAAAACTTGTCACTAGTGTACTCATAAAAATCAAGACCATCCCTGCCTACATAGTCTCTCCAGGCAAAATCAAAATAGGGGTCCACCCCTGCGCGACTTGGGACATCTACATTGAGAATTGTCTCCCCTGTAGCCACACCGATCTCTAGATAGGTCTTACAACCCAGAGCCTTGGAGATGGTGTTAAGCCGTCGTACAGAATGATTCATGGTGATTTTGTTTTTGTTAAACGGAGAAAGAGGGATTTGAACCCCCGGTCCCTTGAAGGACTTCCGTTTTCAAAACGGATGCATTAAGCCAGACTCTGCCATTTCTCCAAAGGGCTCAAAGAGCCTCGGTTACCAGTTTAAGCCCTTTGAACTTATCACGGGCGGTTTTACACTTGGTATCCACCCCAGTGACTGTGCAAAGAACAGGGGTCCCATTGCAGTTATACATTAAAAAGTCCCCCTTTTTAATATTTCCGGGTTGGCCCATGAAGTGGGTCTCTTTGCCGTTGATCTTCACTGAGAAGGTCCAAGGGATGACTTCTTCGACTTGACTAGGAGGTCTGATGACAATTCCTCCCCCGCCCTTTACCTCTAGGACGTAATTATTCGACCCATCGGTACCAATGTGAACGCCAAATACCTCGGCGCCACTATCATCTTTGAATTTGTAAAGAGTTTTCATCATTGTTTTGTCGGGTGAGGAATCCTCGGGATCGGCAAGGACGAGATCCCTTAGGTAGATAAAGGATGAATTTTTCCCATTTGGATATGCTTTTACATACGCAGAGTCGTAGTACTCCCCTTGGGTTTCACTTGCTGAGATCTTGGTAATCTCATAAAGTTTTTTACCAGTAGGTCTGCGGACAATGTCCCCTACTTGGAATAGGTGTTTCATAGGAAAAATAGTTATTAGATCAAGACCTCACCGATAAGGAACAAATGGGTTGGACATAGTGAATTTCAGGTCCAATATGCCCAGAGCCCACGGTGTAATGTGGCCATATAGCCATTGTGCTCACAACCCCCATTGTGGGGAACCAGTTGGTGTTATAAAAGTTTAATGTACTTTAGGAGACTACTGGTTAGTTACATTTAAGTAGTGGAGTTTACCCCACTTGGGAGAACTACTTTCCAGTCATCACCGTCAAGAGGTGTCCAGACAGAGTACTGTCTGTTCCTTGAGGCTATTAGGACCCATCCGTCTTTTGCCTGTTCAAGATCGACTTTATCGTTCTTCTCCATTAGGCCATTAAAAATGTCCTTGGCATTGTCCGAAACAGGAACCACTTGAACTTGCATTTTCCCAGAGAGGTTGTAAGAAGACGCAAATTATGCGCCAAGCGGAATATCGGACTTGAACCGATGACACTCAGGTTGGAAACCTGATGTTCTACCACTGAACTAATCCCGCATATGAGTATTATATAGTAATACTCAAAATTTGTCAATACTTAACGGAGAGATTTTTCCTCTTTAGAAAACTGTTCAAACTTGGTATTTAGAGTATACAAAACGTGGGTGTTGTACCATTTATTAGACGTTGGAATAAATCTCTGAGGGTTACATTTCAGGACCTGCTCTGTGTCGTATGGGTTTCTGTCTATGAAAAATGCTATGAAGCCAGGACTAAACCAGTCGTGATCGCAGAGGTTCATAAATAATGCCACCTCTTCTTGAAACCTTGGATCATCGGTCTCTGCACCCATCCAGTCATCCCCCAGGAATAGCCCAATGGACTTAACTGCCTTTGCTGCCTCCAGGGTTTTCACAGTGGGCTTTACGAAATCTGCCTCCGTATTTTACCTGGAACCTTCTCAATAATCTGTCCCACCAAGATCTCTTAACGATTTGTACTACCTTTGTGCTTTGATCTCCAAACACTTTGGTCGCTCTCCCTCTCCAATTTTTACCCATTTCCCCCACGCTCAGCCCCTCTGACTCAAGATGGATGACAACTACCTCGGGGAGGAGTTCTCGGTTCTCACGGGGGAACCTTTTGGCTTGAATGACATCGGTGCGATCACAAAACCCGTGCTCCGTGGGGTATCCATAGACACCAGATCCCCCAGGGTTCCATAATTGAAAATACCCAATAGGCTCCCACCCCCCATTATTATTCATATACTCAGCGATTCTAACACCAATAGGGAAAGCATCCATGTGGATAAAAATCCACCCCTCTTGGACATTGCGTGGTCTGTCTATAAATTTGGCCCATTCCTCATAAGATGGGCACATGAGGCGATCACAAGAGTACATCTTGTGGGGTTGAAGGGGGAGTTTTTCTAGTATGGTTCGCGTCAAAGGTGGGAGGTATATATCGGCATCTAGATGAAGCACCCATCCTTTATTAGACAGGTGACGCAGGCCTTCGTCAATAGCTGCGCCTTTGTTGAAAACATTGCCATCTTTGTAAAAAATATCAGTTTGTATACACTCTACATGGTAGTATTCACAAACGGCTTTTGTACTTTTATCTTTTGTATCAGTAACAACCACCATTCTGTCGAATTGGTTTTTATTGTGAGGCAGGGTGTGAGCAAGAAAATCTGAGTAGTTCACGCAGATGACTACACATTCAAGATACATAGCTAGTAGGGGATGCTACTAAGCTATAAACTTTTTTACGCCTCGTAGTGGACTTGAACCACTGACCGGCTGCTTAGAAGGCAGATGCTCTATCCGTCTGAGCTAACGAGGCAGAAAAAGGAAGACCTTTAGGCCCTCCCAAGTTGTTCAACTTGGATAATCCGGGCAACTCCCCCTGGGCCTGGATAGAAACCGAGAGTTGCAGGGTCTTTGTTAGTATGGATAGTTACATCCATACTCCTACCAAGACTAGAGGTGACCATAATAAAGAAAACCTCTGATTCGTCGGGATAGTAGACAAACTCTTGCCTAAGTCTATCTGGACGTTTGCTATTAAAGGAAACAGAAGAAGAGACCCTGACAACAGCAACAGCTCCCTCTGTCATTTCGTGGTCAGATAGGATTACCACCAGTTTGCCTTTCAGGTGGGTACCAGATTCCAAAGTCTCATCCTCTTCCTCCTCAGCAGGGGTCTTATTAGAAAAAACCCGAGAAAGGATGGATTTAAGAATCCTTCTCATTTGCCCTGACCTTGGTAACGCTTCTTGCGACCGTTAGCACTAGAAGCGGCAAGATTAGTATTCTTGGAGCGCCCCTGACGAGTAGTCTTGGGTTTAGAGAACTTAGGTATACTTGAAAGGGTAGTCAGGCTTGGACGCTTTGCTGCCATTGACCAGATGGGAGAAATGAATACCCTCGTATTTTACCAGTGGGTGACTGGGGTGTCAAGGGAATCTATCTTGTCAGTTTCTTAAGATCGTAATTCTTAGGAGAAAAATACTGGACAAGATAGTTCTTAAGAGACTCTACTTGGATATCCCCACAAGTAAAGAGATCAAGTGCAGCGCAATTATGCTCAGGCCAAGTATGAATAGAAAAGTGAGAGGTAGAAAGGAGTGCAAGGTAGGTAAAACCACCAGGATTAAACTGATGGCTACAGTCCTCAAGAACAATGGCCATGCAGTCATATAACAAAGGCCTAATAAAATCTAGAAAAGATTCGCAGTCAGTGAGTAAGATGGGATCGACCTCATAAATGTTAAGCAAGAAGTGTTGACCCATCATGGCAGAAAATTAGTGTAGTAGATTTCAGAAGTTAGGCGGGTGAGGCCATATTTTTCATCATTTTGATGAACTATTAGTTCTTTATGGAAGTTGGGGAACACGTTTTCCTTGTGAACAAGAAAATTTCTTCGTTCATAAAGAGCAGATACACATATTCTATAACCTAGCTGGTCTAAGTCGTTGAACACAGTTTGTACCGTCTTTAATTTCCGTTTTGACCACACATAGCCCAGGCCATACTTTCCGTACTGTATAGGTATGTGGAGATATATTACAGTGGATTTATCTACCTCTCTTTCGTTAAAACTCAGCATGTCAGTTGAGTCAAATTGTAAATTTTTATCCCTTGAAAGGCTAGAAAGGGATCGGAGTTCGTCAAAATCAATTTTATAGGGAAAATACGATGCAGTGAATGATTTGTTGTAATAATTATGGTTGTATCCCGAGGCTGCTAACAAGCAATAAAGCCTTGCGCAGTCTGTCCAACTCTGAACCCTGGGCATTTTAGAATTAAACAGAGAGCGCAATCTTATAAAGTCAATTTCTGACTGGCCATGCTTGAACTCTTTGGACCACATCTCCTCTATCACAGAGAGGGAGTTCTTTCTTTGAATAAAGGCATGGAGTTGGGGTATGAATTTCTCCTTTGTCACACCCACTCCCCCAGGGGCACACCTATACAACAAATCCCCAGTTGACAACTGGAGATCGTAAATTTTTGAGCTTTCTATGTCCGGCCTCTTTTTGAGAAACTCTGCTGCGGTGAGAGTGCTCCTACCAGGGTATTTAAATGTCACATCTCAGGGGGTAATTTTTCTCCAATTCTTGCCCGTATAGAAACAGATGTGTTTCTGGGAGTAAAATCTCAGAGTCCCAGGGGGTATTCCCTTTATCTTATCTTTCTCCAGAAATAATTCGCACAACATCCGATTCACTCCCTCCTCGGTGTTCTGGATGATCTGAATGGATTTATTAATCAGGTTTAACACTTGCTCATTGCTATAGCTAACCTGGTAGGCCTCAATTATTTCAACCTCATCGGGGATTGTTTTACCAATTCTTACCGGGGGCCTACCAGTGGTTCTAAATGGGTACATAGAGTTTTTCCCACACAACTCAATCCTCCTCTTAATGTCCTCCACCTGGTTAGGAGTGATTTGTTGGTACATCTCAGAGCTGATGTACATGATCTTTTTAATCATGGGATTAAATTTAAACTAGTGGGTACGGGTAAAAACAGTTTAGTATGGTATTGTGCTAGGGTCAAGTTTTTAGTATTGATCTGTAATATTGATTGTATCTCGTGAATCTCCCCACACTTGGCTTAATGCCTAGTGACCTGCAGCACTCCTCATAGCTTGTCCACTCGTACCACGGGGTCGTCGGATCTAGGCAGGTTAAGCGTGAATAATTCGGTAAATCTTTCCAGGTCATCGGTCGAAACTGAAGTAATCCCAGCAATCTTAATTTCTCTGTGAATTTGCATAAGCTCATCGGGTTCACTCGACCTGCTCTGCATTGATCTGCTCCATGAGTTCCTTGGCCATCCTAAGGTGGCGGTCGCTAATGTGTGAACCCCCTGACAAAGAATCTTTAGGTTTCCTCCTCATCCTCATCAGGAGCTGGAACCTGTCTGCCTGGAGGCGAGGATAAAGCCTGACCCACCAGTACAAACGTGCCAAGTACAGAGCTGGTACTCTTACAAAAACCAGGAACAACCACTCAGGGACATTTTTATCAACGTAACAGATGTAAATAAAGATCGCGGTTGTTGTTAAAATGCCCTGGTATAGTGGATTCAAGTTACTAAAATATGTTTCTATATCTTTAACCTTTATTTTATTTTCTTAAACTTTTTAGTATCTACCCCTGGCCACGAGCATAGATCTTCTCTTATTTTACCAAGGCTTAATTTGTCCCTATCTTTTATAAAAGCTCCCCAAGCGTTTTTTCCTCTTTTTGCCATACCAGACTCTTCTGCAGCTCGTCTTATGTTCTCAAGCTGTTCCTTTCGGTATTTTTTACCATCCCTAGTAGTTAATTGTTTTCTTAGTTCGTACTGATCCTTATATTTTTCCCATCCTGACCTATTACCCCCGTAAGTGGACCTATTGTTTATGAATTCATTGATTTGAGTCCGGGTCATCCCGATTTCTTTACCTTCTTTTAAGATTTGTTCCTTAAGGGTTAGGGGTTTGGGAGGAACTACTTTGGCGACAGGGGCAGTGGTAATTTGGTCAAACTTTGCCCTACGACCCCCAGAAAGAGCCTTAAATTCGCTGATTTGGTTAATAATCTCCTCATCCATTAGCTGATCACTGATCAATATCCCCTCTAAAACCCCCTTTTTTGACTTAAAAAGGGCTATTTTCTCCTCTACTTGGCTTAATTCAGTGGCTAATAGCCTTGAAATAGGCGTGGATAACACCTCTGAAGCCTGGAGATCGGTCAATTTCCAAGTCTTTTTGAGCATTTCCAGGGCCTTTTCTCTATTTTTTGCCTTTTTTAGCACCTCAACCAGGCGATCAACGTCCCCAAGGACCTTGAGTACGCCCGAAAACCTCTCTATTTGACCGTTTATAACCGAAATTTCGTAGGTATAGCGGTCTTTAAGGTAGTTTTTCCTGTATTTATACCATTCCGAGATGATATTTCTTATGCCCATGACCACAGGGAGGCCATTTATAACCGCTGTTGCATTTACATTGTGGACATGGGATAAATTGGTCCCAGATATTAGACAAGATATGATCTCATCAACAGAAGCACCGGGTTTTAAGACTAGTTGTATCCTGATTCCGTCTCTAGAGGAGTGGTCCGATGCGTCTACTACCCCATGAAGCTTCTCTGAATCAACAAGACTATGGACTTTCTCTAGAAACTTCTCCGAACTTCCGTATGGAAGAGACGTAATAATCACCATGTCCCTTTTGGACTTCTTCCCATAGGGGGCATCCTTGACTACCTCCCATGTGCCATAAACCTTTATGGACCCTTGGCCCCTATCCATGGCATCAAACAAGCCCTGGTCCTTTACCACCCTGCCTCCCTGAGCAAAATCAGGAGGTCCAGAGAATTTAGCCCTGATATTAGCCGGGGAGATGTCCTTATTTTTTACAAAAGCTATGGTTGCGTTTGCGACATCTGTTAAATGATATGGTATGTGATAACACGCATAGCCCGATGCAATACCCTGTGCTCCATTTATCAGCAATGCTGGGAGTGGCGGGACGAATCTAGTAGTTTCCTTTGTAGACCCGTCATAATTATCCCTCCACTCCCCATAGTTCTGATTTATCTGGTCAAGGAAAAGCTTTTCCACCAAGGGAGTGCTTCTAATCTCTAAATACCTAGCTGCGGCTGGGGGGTCTTCTGACAGAGATTGCCCCGTAGCGGGACCAGTCTGAATAGACCCACCAACGTTGCCGTGAATGTCCGTCAAGGGGTATCTGAACGCATCAGACTGTCCCATATTGATAGCAGTGTTGGCACATCCTCCTTGGGGGTGGTACGAACCAAGAACGTGCCCCTCAAGTCTTGAGACCTTTTTATAGGGCCCATCTGACTTCAGATTTAGATCTCGTAGCCCCAGGATTACCCTACGCTGAGCTGATTTAAGACCATCTATGCAATCAGGTAAGGACCTGTTAAAAATTGCCAAAGAGTAGGATAGATAACTATCCTTTACTTCTTGGCACAGGGATACACCAATTATGGATTCAGTTTTTGCTCTTGCCATGACTTAGACCTGGGTCACGTTTTTCGATAAAAGGAAATAACCTACTTCTTTGTTATAATACTCAATGTATGTCTCAGTATTGTCAAGTAAATGGATGTTATAATAGTCCTTAACTGCCTCTAGTTCTTCCTCTTCTTGCATATCTTTGGGGAAGATGGACTTCAAGCATAGTAAATTATGGTAGGGGATATAATGAAAAACTTCAACCACTTCTCCCAGTACTGGGTGGTCGATAGTAACACTAAACGTGTCCATCTGGGGTCTTTTTATGCTTAAGATAATATCTTCTCTTTCTTTGAGAAACTCGAACCCCACTAGAACTTCTGGCCAATTCTTTTTCTCAAATTTCATTTTTATTTAGGTTAAATGTCTAGTATACCATACCCACTTATAAAGCTTGAGTGACAATAAGTACAAGAGTCTAAAGGTCACAGAGGAGGTTTTTGATGCTCTGACCTGGTGGAGGGACCTGTTTGAAGACCCCTCATACTCTGTAACCCTGAGAAGACTGATGACCCTGTCTAGTAACGGGGGGATCCAGGAAGTTATTGAGAAAAAGAAAAGAGTCAGATCGGAATTTAAATCTCAGCTTGAGGATAATAGAAATTTGTGATATAATACAGGGGTACTTTTCAAGGCAGGTCGATGACCAAGCCAAAGCCCCGTAGGCTTAATAACCATAAGACCCTCTTCCCCCCTCATCGCTCTTATGAGTTTGAAGGGGATAATTACATCCTGAAGCAAACCCCTGGTAACTGCGGGATTTGTGGACGTAAGACCCATCATAAATCCCTGCTCGCAGTTGAGTATTGCTGCTCTAGGGAGTGCTCCAGAGAACTTTGGTACCAAATTTTTGAACGTATTCTTACTGGTTGGATGTCCAACCGGAGAAATCGTAATAATCAACCCAAGCCCTCTCCTGCTGTAACTCCCGATGTCAACTAATACTATCCCCAATCTCAATCTTTCCACGAAAAAGCCAGGCCAAGAACTTAGTAAGCTACTGGAGACTGCAAAGGATCCCAACTCTACTAGCAAGGATCTTAGGAAAGTTTGGGACTCTACTATTTCTCCAAAAGTAAGGAAACAGGTAACCCTTAACCCTAATGCTGACATCGAAGTAATGAAGATGTCGGCAAGACTTTACCTCAAGGAGCTTCTAAGTAACCCTTCTTTTGAGCTTATTGATCTTTTCCTTGATGACCCGTTTGTAAAAGCGGTACAAAAGGCATATAAGTCTCCCCCTGCTAACGGTGGCTTTGACCTAAGGAATATTAATAACGAAAGGGATAGGCTTACGATTATAAGAGCAGCACTTCTGTCTCCCCATCTCAACTACAGCACTCTTGAAACGTGCAGTAGAAGACTGCCCTCATCTGTCTTCAAGAGAGAACTCAAAGACCCTGTTGTGTTTAACAAGGTAAAGCAACTCGTTAGCAAACATCTGATCCCTACCCATTATAAAAGCAACTCACCACTAGAAGTCCAAGACCTTTTTAAACCATCTCGTGACAATATGGATGATTCCAGCGTTGCCTGGGCTTATAGGTACGCTGAGTTGGGGATCGTAACCAAACAAGAGATAGATAACATCGTCTATCTGAGAGATTTATATAGATACCAGTACCACGCAGACCCCACCCAAATTAGGTACATAATGTCTAACTTGGTCCAGGGACATAAAGACCCCTTGTGCCTGGATTCTGCTACGAGATCTATCCTCACTGCTCAAGGAAAAAGTTGCCTAAGTAAGATAGAAGACCTAATTATTGACTCAAGCAAAGGTCCTAAGTATGCAAAGCATAAATACGAGATCTTAGAATCTCTTTCCAAGGTGTTGACCAACTGTTTTTCCTTATATGGGGAGATTGGATGGGAAAATGTGGGTGTTATGGGGCATCGTTTTCTCTCAGAGTTTTATAAAACGATTGTCAACATGGTTGTATTAAGCGTCCGTGGTGACATCAAAAAAGGAGAAATGGACGACTTCTCCCCCTCTGAGTTAAACTCTATATACGATTTGTTTATAAGAATAGGGTTTAATGACTATTCTTATATGTACTACCAGACTAGGTTTAGTCTCCGGGGGGCTAAGTCCTACGCCTCCCTCAACTCTTGCTCTGAAGAGGTTCAGAAGTTCTTCATCATGAATGGATTTTTATCCAGAGGGATTCCTATCTCCAATGCTACGGATTCTTTGGTATCAGTTATTGATAAGATCAATAACGATGGACCTATTGAGGAATCTGTATTTAAGTATATCGACCTTAAATACTACAAACACATCCACTATGACCCTGGTTACATGAGGTATAAGTTGGCCATCTCCCTCTGTACTGGTAGGTACATTCCTCCTACTATTGACCTTAAAAATAACTTCTGTGGATACAAAACATCTCACACTCCTGTTAAGGGTACCTGTGACTTTGTCAACCGTCTTCTTGGGAGAACTTAGAGATAAGTTCCTCAATAACCCCATCATAATGGCCATCTCTAATTGAGATCCACCAGTCATACTGGTCTACATCGCTCTCCCTGTACGGAAATACGTCCGGGGAGGGCTGTACTGATTGAGTGGTACACATCTTAAAGCTCTTTAAGCAAAGCCCCCTGCTTCTAAATAGTTTTACGATGCAATCCCTCATATTTTCCTTCTCATGGGGCCAATAAAGGGAAACGAACTCCTCGTACCTATCTTTTGGCTGATCTTGGGTTTCAAATTTATCCACCCCCCTGTCAATAGCTATTCTAACAGCTCTTTGGTAAAGATTATGCCTGGTGCTTTTGGGGAATTTCTTAACTAAATTGATTTTAAGCTCTTTCTGGAGGATGTCCAGGGCCGCCGCCTCGGCTCCCTGCCCCAAAAGGAACACGTATTCACAATCTAGTATCTTACTCATTGGGAGCCCCTCTACTGACTCATAAGACTGCTCCCATTCCAGTAACTTCTCAAGTTTCTTAGAAGCTTTGGAGGGGACAACGTTGTTCCTCCACTTAAACCCATTGTTCTGTGCGATCAGCAACCTCTCCTGATAACCAGGGAGTAGCTCCTCGCTAGCCTTTTTGCCAGACTTCTTTTGCCCATTGCTAAGGGCCTGTTTTACCGCATAAGGCCTATAATCATCTCCCTCTAGGACTTGCGCAAGTTTGATAACCTTGGACATATGGCGAGTTGACAACTTCTGCCTATCTGCCTCATGCTGCAACTTTGTATTATTAAGCTCAGACTCAAGCCTCATTATAGCGAGTTCTGACCTCAGTTCCTTAAGCTCCTGGTCTTGCTGAAGGAGTCGGTTCTCCATCTTGGCCTCACGGGTGGCCATTTCTGCCTCCATGGTCGCCATCTTCTGGCCGAACAGCATCATGACCAACTTCATGGAATCCAGGAGCTGATCGACCTCTAGACGGCCCAGGGAGCGGGGGTCCAGGGGCCGAAGGGTGCTGAGGAACTCCTCCCGATGAGAGGGGTCTGTGATGCCCGCCAGGGGGAACGTAGTGGATGGAGGGAGGACGATTTCAGTATCAGGATTAGGCTCAGACAAGACAGTAAGAGAGGGAAGCGTGTATCCAACTTTACCCCATCTGGAGCCAGGCCGAAAATGGCGATTTCTCCAAAACCCTTGGTATGACTGGGTTTTAATGGGGTACCCCCTATGCATTTTTTTCTGCCCGGAGGCAAAAGTGAAAACCCTTGGTATGACTGGGTTTTTGACCCCCTATGCATTTTTTTTGTCACGAAAGTGATCACTTCGTGAAATTCTGTGCATAGGCCCCTATGCATAAAATCGTGTTTTCAGAAAAAATGCATAGGGGGTCAAGATTTTCGTCGCTGAAAACCCTTGGTATGACTGGGTTGGGCTCGGGGCGATTTTCGCCATTTGCGCCAACTCTAAAACCTCTATACCCCCTATGCATATTTTCCTTTTTTTGTATTTTATGCATAGGGGTATGGGCTTAGTACTGTTTGGAATCACGGTGGGCTTGGAATTTGGGCCTGAGAGGTACTCCTAGATCGATTTGAGGTGTCCAGCATGAACAATTCTCGAAAGAAGGGACGCCTGAGACTGTCCCGATCTCCACATCCCCATGGTCTGATATTTCGCACCGCAGTAGTCTTGGATCACCTACTCCTATAAGATGAAAACCTATAGATTCTCCATTGAGGAGATAGATAGTGATAGGGAGACGTTCAACGTGCTTTATCCCTTTAGCAAAACTGCGTCGGAAATAGTTGAGGAGGCTGCTCGATTATTCTATTACGGCAAAGCTGGGCATCAAGAGGCCTGGCCATTGACCTTTGTAATAGAGACCATGGCTGGGGATATTATTGCCAGGGCCTATGTGTTTATAAAGTCCTCCCTGCCTGACTTTGAAGTGGTCCTCTGTGAGACCCCTCCCAGAGCCCCTACAAGGGGGCTTAACGAGTTGTACGGGGGATACAACGAAACATCAAGGCCTGGCCCCTGGAGGTCATTGTGGGCTAGAGTGGGGGAGTATTTGAGTCCCACCTTCCGTGATCACACCAAAAATTAAGACCCGGCTCTCCGTTGTTGGAGTCTTGTCACGGGCAGTCGTCCTATACCCCCTTCTCATGATCCAGGCTGTCCTCGCAGCTCTTTATGTTGGGTTCGCCGTGGTCGTAGTATTGCCCATTGACAGATTTGTTGTGGCGTGTATAAAAATGCTAGAAAACGCCTCTGTATTTCTGTCTATTACACTCCCTGAGTCCAGGGTAAAAATTAAGTCCCCCACTGAGTAAGCATATTCACAGTAAACTATTGCGCCCCCCCCCAACCATGCCAAAGCTCCGTTCAACTGAAAGAATAGTCATCTGGGCTACGGTTCTCAGAATTGTAGTCTTTTCACTCCCCCTTCTTCTGTTTTCGATATTAGTTTTTACTAGGTGGGCATTGCTAGTCTTTCTGTCTATTCTGGAATCACTTATCTCCAATTCAGAAAAGTATATAAGATTGTGCGCACATAAAATGCCCTCTAACATTGTCACCAAAAAGCCGTGAACATCTTTGTAGTAGACCGCTCCCCCATAAAAGCAGCGGTAGACCTTCCTGACAAGCTGGTAGTCAAGATGCCCACTGAGTCAGCCCAAATGTTGGCCCATTGGGCCCATGCTATTTACAACACCAAGATACATAAGTCCGATGGCACCCCCTATGCTATAAAACCTAGCATATTGTCCCATCCCTGCACCAAATGGCTCTATGTTAATACGGACCACGTCTTTTGGTTATTAGTCCATGCCCGTATCCTATGTTATGAGTATAAAGGCAGATATAAGAAAATACACGGTGCATTGAACGCCATAGAAGATGTGTATAATCTGTACTGCTCCGAAGGTCATTCCATTCACGTAAGCCTTAAGGATATAAAGTTTGAGTTGGCTATGCCAGACGTATATAAAGACCCATCCGACCCCATTCAATCCTATCGTAACTACTTAATGGGTGAAAAGGGATATGCAGTGTGGAACCACTCATGCCCTCCAGCGTGGTGGGACCATGAAGTACACGCCCCTGTGAGGCAAAAATACCTCATTGACAGAGAGCTTAAGAAGATTAGACGACGCCAGGCGACCCTTACATAGCTATATAAACTCCTTTTAGGTGTAAAAACATAGCATAGCTATCTAAAGTCCGCCCGTTTTTATGGGGTTTGGAAGCCGTTGTGAGTCGCAGACTCACCCGTAGGAAGCTACAACTCCCGTGGGAACTGGAACTTCGGGGGTAAGGCTAATTAGGGGCGGACATTGTAAGTATATCTTCCTACCCCCCACTCTATTAGTTCTACCTCATAGGACTATCACTAAGCCACCCCATCAAGCCCACCGTAACAGTAGTAACTGCCCCTTTGACCTCGTCAATCTGGGCCCTACACCGGTCAACATCATTACGCCCACCATCATTAAGCCCA
>JACCDP010918029.1_pt1 | contig 22699 bp, 16 predicted proteins | sample 7445841 | NCBI WGS metagenome assembly JACCDP01 (sample SAMN15323441, study PRJNA562643) | freshwater metagenome | isolation source: river surface water | place: USA:Blue River Watershed | collected 2017-08-17
GGAAATGAAAAATAATATAATTCAAATAGTACTCATATTCATCATACTATTGATGGCTTGGAAAGGCTGTCAGATGCAACAAGAAAATAATAATCTTCTAAATCAGGTTAGTAAATACAAAGATGGCGAAAAGGCTTTTAAGACGAAAAGATTAGAGGATAGCAGTACAATAGCACAACAAAGCCAAACAATTTTAACCCAAAATGAAGCAATTAAATTGGGTCTGTTAAAACTTGAAGGTGATATAAAGAAGGTGCAAAGTCAGGTCAGGCAATCTCAAAATATCAATATTTCAGATATTTCAGTGCCGTTTATCCCTAATAACTATGCCGACACAACAGGATGGATGAAAAAGATTGCTTCAGGTGATAGCTCAAGGGCTGTTTTAGATAGCCTAATGGCTAATTCGGTAATAGTTCCAAAGAAGTTTGCTTTAGAGCAAAAGTGGTATTCGGTGTCGGGAACTGTAAATAAGAATGATATTTTATTTGATTCAATTAAAGTGAATAATGAATCTTCGGTAACGGTAGGTTGGAAAAAATCAGGATTCTTGGGATTGGGCAAAGAGCCTGTTGTAGAGATTAAAAACACAAATCCATACCTGTCTGTAACAAAGATGAATAATGTCGTTGTTAAGAAGAAAAAGGGTGTTTTTGAGAGCAAATTGTTTTGGGCAGGATTAGGCGTTTTGGGTGGATTTCTGATTAAGTGATATTTTCCGATATAATAAATGTTGTTTTCTGAAATAAATAGTCTTATGTTTGCAAATAATAATTGTTATTCCCGAAGATAAAAAGCCATGTATCAGATAATCACTCCATTCAATATTCATGAGTTTGTTACCAAAGAGTATTTAGAGGGTATCTTCAAGGTTATAGTAGAAGCAAATAAGGATGAAACTAAGCCTTTTGGTATCGGGTATATATTTTTGGATAATGTCCAATTCATAGATGATACTGAAGGCGACCACTTAGCTATTAAATATTCAACAGAAAACAAAGGTGATTATAATGACATCATGATTATTCAGATGGTTAAATATGATACAATACCTGATTTCATATTGGATGATTATAATGACATGAAGAAAATAATTCAATCGAGCATTAATGTCAATAAGTTCTATGATTGGTTTATAGATTTTATGAAACAAAAATCTAATGATATTACTGTTCTTATTTCAATTCCAAATGAACTTCAGCCTATCAAGGATAATTTAGAACATGGTGTAATTATATTAGATGTTTTTGAAAAAATTAATCAGACTTTAGATGCGAAGCAGGTATTGCAAGAAATAGTAAACAAAGCGGATGAGCTTAGTATAACTATTTATGCGAAGCCTGCTCCAAGACATAAGCATATCAAAGATGATGCACATAAATCTAAGATTACCGAAGAATATCTTAGAAGATACTATGCGAAGTTTAACTTTGTAGAAGATGAAAGTGGCTATATTGTAAGAAAACCTCAATAATTATGTATAGTAGAGTAAAGTATGTAGTTTCTAATGAGAATAAGATTATAGTTTTTTCAGAGTTATTTACCCATTCTGAATTCAGTAGATATAAGCCTATTAGTGCAGGATTTATATCATTTGGGGTAAATAAACAAGGGAATCCAACTTGTACCTGTTACGGTGAAAGTGTCAGTTTAGGTCTTAAATCAAGAGAAATAGATACAGATTTAGCAAAAAGACAGCTTAATATGTTAGATGATTATTAATGATAATACTTATACCAATATCAATATCTGTAATTATTAGCATACTTTGGGTCAATGGGATAGACCACATGAAAAATAATTTCCCCGACTATAAAGGGGAAGACTTTTTAGAATAGTCAAATGGTGTAATGGTAGCACAGCAGATTTTGGTTCTGCTTGTAAAGGTTCGAATCCTTTTTTGACTACGAATTAAGATAAATTAAAATAAATAAAGCAGAATGAAAAATAAAAAAATATTATGCCTTTTCGATTATGTAGCAAGGACAGGATTTGCAACCGTTTCTAAAAACATCGTTTCTGAATTAAAAAAACACTTTGGGTCTAATCTTCATTTAGATATATTGGCTATAAACTATTTCGGAGAGCCATACTTTGAAGATGAAAATACCTATGTCATTTCAGCAAAGCTAAATGATGTTAAGCAAGATGATTTCGGTAGATATTTCTTTCTAAAGACATTAAAAGACTCAAATGAATATGATGGAATCTTTATATGTCAAGACTTAGGTGTTATAGTTCCATTCATAGAAGTTCTTGAACATATTAAGAAAGAAAAGAAAGAGAATAACCAAAAGAACTTTAAATCAATATTCTATTTCCCGATTGATTGCAAGATTATTAAGGAACTTACTAAGGGATTGGAGTTCTTCGACCTAATTGTAACATATACAGAGTTCGCAAGGAATGAGATACTAAGATTCAAACCTAATTTGAAAGGTAATATTAAGGTTTTACCTCACGGAAATAACTTTAAGGATTATTATCCTTTGCCTAAAGACCAATCTTTGGAATTTAGAAAGTCGTATTTTGGAGATAATGCTGATAAGTTTATAATAACCAATGTGAATAGAAATCAGCCAAGAAAAGACATTCCTAATACAATATTTGCTTTTATAGAAGCTAAGAATAATTGGGATAAAAACTTGCCCGAACCTTTTCTTTACCTGCATTGCCATCCCAATGACCCTATGGGTTGGGATATAAGAGCGATATTTCTTCAGACAGACTTAGTAGAGGATAAAGATTACAAACTGCTGCCGAAGGAATATGAAGACACTATGGCGGATATAAGCGTAGTTAACAAGATATATAATGCTTCAGATGTGTTTTTAAGCACAACTTTGGGCGAGGGGTGGGGTCTCACATATAGTGAAGCAGCAGCCTGCAAAATACCAATAGTTGCTCCATACAGTACTTCTTTTATTGAAATGTCAGAGTATGGTAAGAACGCTTATATGTTATATAATATGATTCCGATAGCGCAAACTATTGATAATGTCATAAGAGAGCAAACTGACATATTTGAAATTGCTGATACTTTGCTTGTCGTTGCAAGACAAATATTGTACAACAAGGAAGATGTTAAAGAAAAGGTAGAAAGAAACTATGCTTGGGTTAAAAAGCATGATTGGTCAGAAATATGTAAGCGTTGGATTGAATACTTCAAAGAAATCTACTAATATGATAGACATAAGATTTAATACAAAATTTGGTAATAGGAGATAAAAAAATAGCAATAATAAAATGATAGTCCAAACTCAATTTCCATTTAGAGAAAAGCATCCTGTTAGGATACAAAGAACAAGAAAAAGGGGCTTTAATCTTAAAGAAATAGCTGATAGTATTAATGGATTGCCTGTTGTATATGTAGGTAGGGGAAGCAAATGGGGTAATCCATTTAGAGTTGTAGAGAATTCGAATGGATATTATGCTATTAAAACAGATGGTTCTGAATATTGCAATGATATATTAATAAAACATTGCCATGCTTCATATAAGAAGAAAGAAGATGCGGTAATGGATGCAATAAAGTGTTATGATTATTATCTGCTACCTTATAAGCACGGCGAATCTATGATGCAATTTTATCAAAGTATGTCAGAAATGGAGGATGTTATTATGAAACTAAAGGGTAAAAATCTTACTTGTTGGTGTCCTATCCACGAAAACAATTTATATCATCATTGCCATGCAGATTTACTTTTAAGCATAGCAAACAAAATCCCATTTAAAGAAGTCATAGAAAGAAATATATCTACATGGAAAAAATAAAAGTTCATGTTCTTTTCCCTGATAGCATGGTAAAGCCTGTTGGTGGATTGGGAGAACAATTTAAGCAGATATTTGAAAGATTAAAGGATAGAGTTGATTTCTATATTATGGGTTTCCCCGAACATGAAGAAATTAAAAATTATTGTGGCGTATATGATATTTTCCCTATGATAGAGCATAGTGCTCTAAACACAATAGGTAATCAAATTAATTACTTTTATTCTTCTGCTACTTGCCCTGTAAAACCTGATATAGTCCATACTTTAGATTATACAACCTATGTAGCAGGGGTATTTGCTTCGAGATTTTGGAAAGTTCCTCTTATTTCATCCATGAACTTATCTATTCAGCAACTTGGTAAAGAGGGTCTATATTATTGCAGAAATTACAATGAATATGATGGTCAATCAATCCATAATATGATGGAAGTAAGTGAGATAATGGGTCTTTTCTGCGCTGATAAAATAGTTCATGTATCTAAGGCTTATGCAGACAGATTTCAAGATTTCAAGGATAAATCAATAGTTATACCAAATGGTGTTGATATGGATTTTTGGGATAAACATCATAATCCATATAAATTCAAAGGCAAAAACAAAAAGAAGATAGTTTATATAGGAAGATTCGCAGAGATGAAAGGTATAGAAGCCTTATGTGATGCAAAGATTCCTAAAGATATAGATTTGTATTTCGTTGGTGATAATAGAGGTTGTGAAAGTTGGTGCTATGATTTAGTTATGAAAAAATGTAAACAACCTAATGTATTTCATATTGACTTTGCTTACGGAGATACAAAGAGAGATATTCTTAAATGTGCCGATGCGGTAATCATGCCATCAATTCATGAGCCTTTCGGTATAGTAGGACTTGAAGCACTTGCTTCTAAATCATTATTGATTTCTTCTTTTTCCGATGGAATAAAAGAATATCTTACAGAAGATGTAGGTATCTACTGCGGATACGACTCAAAATCAATAGAATATGCTTTTGACATATTCAGTAATATTACTAATGAAGACAAAAATGCAAGGATTCAGAAAGGATATCAAATAGCAAAAAGCTATGATTGGAATATCATTTCAGAAAAATATTTAGATTTATATAATAAGACTATTGATTAAGTCTATTAACATAATCTATATATGTTTGCTCATTAGCAATTTTTACATTACTTTTTAATAAAGGGTCTTCTAATTCTGATAACATTTGTGCTCTGTCATAAACACCTACATTACTTCTTTCAGGTAATCCTTGATTTACAGGCTCTTGATTGCTCTTTTTCTTACGAATAAAATAAATAACAGCAGTAGCCGCTAATATGCCTCCTGCTAATAAGTAAAGTTGTTTCTTTTTCATTTTGTTATGTTTGTTTTAATTAATATCCCCCTGTTCCCGCACCCATGTTTCTTAAACCTGCTAAAGTTTTGCACCAACTCCAATTAAAACTTCCCCAAGAATATATGTCACATGGACTTGCTGCCGTACCACCTCCAACAGTAACTACTGTACCTGTTCCCACCGTAGATGTACCTTTTACTTGATAAACGCCCTCTTCTAATTTGGCAAAAGTGCTAAAAGGGTCTTTTACTAAACTTTCAGTCAGCCTACCAAATTGAGCAGGACTCATGTTATGAACCTCTACAAACCCATAATTTGGTATGTATGTTTGCCCATAATTGTAATTGGATGTAGTGACAGTAATAGGCTTATTTTGCTGTCTTTGAATTTGCTGTTGCCTTCTAATTGTTCTTATCTGCTGACGATAAACCTTCAAAGCCGCCATCTTAATCTGCCTATCAAGAGTAGTATTTTCTGATTTTGCTTTTGCAGACAAATCGCTCATTAAAGAAGCATTGCTCTTAATTGAACTAATAATCTGTTGTAGCGCAGGGCTATTAAAAAATGATTCCCAATATTGTTGCTCCGCAATAGCAGTTGGTAATATATTGTAAAAAGCCAAACTTTCTTTGACATTTCTCTTACCATTATTACTAAATATCTTCAAAGCTATAATATGAAGCATCTTAGGTATAGTGTTCCCCTGCCGTTGTGCTTCTAACTTTACTTTATTGAATTGTTCTTCGTCATTTCTGATTTTACACTTAATCTCATTTAATTTAAGTTGTGTGCACGATTCAATAGTCTTACATCCTGAAGTCAGGTTTCTACAAGTAGTTGGATAACCACCTGTGCCATAACCGCCTCCTGTTTGATTTAGATAGTTTTTGCCATTCTTTTTGCTGTAATAGTATATAAATCCTCCTAATACACCCAAAGATGCAGCACCTATCATGATATTCTTATCTAACTTCATAGAAATAGATTTAGCCCCAATTTGCGTGGGGCTTTTTTTGATTCTCTTAGAGGATGGCTTATTTCAGCTTGTAAGCTGCAAAAGCTAAAAGACCAATAATCACTAAATTGTGAACATTTTGTCCTCCGAGAAATTTCGGGCTGTTGATGTTAAGTAAATCCATTTTGTTTGTTTTTTTTTGTTTATTTTGCTAACTTGTACACGATGAAGCCTGCGAGGGCAATTTTCACAACATTGTGAACATTCTGTCCACCTAAGAATTTCGAGCTGTTAATGTTAAAGAAGTCCATAGTATTGTTTGTTTTAACGAAAATACAAAATAAACGATAAAAAAAAATAAATTTGTAAAAAATATTATGCCAAAGAGAGCAGGAAGGAAATCAGCGGCTCAAACGCCCGCTCCTCCAAAAGAAAGAATTAAGGGTTCTGCAATAAATGTAAAGGGGTCTGCTTCAAGTAAGGCTTCAGCCAAAGACATTAAGCTATCTGAACAAACTATAACTGCTCTTAAAAATAAAGCACAAGAATACAATAAAGAAAACGATGATAAAGTAAGCCTAAGTACTTTAAAAGCAGTATATAGGCGTGGTGCAGGAGCATATTCCTCATCTCACAGACCAACTATAACAGGCGGAGTGCCGAATACCCGTAATGCGTGGGCAATGGCAAGGGTAAATAAGTTCCTCAAAAAGAAGTCGGGAGAGGCTGTTAAGAAAGCCTATGTCCAAGATGATGACTTGTTGGCTAAAGGTGGAAAAGTAAAAACTCTACTTGCACCAAACGGAAAACCGAGCAATCTTACCCCCGAACAATATAAAATTGTCCGTACTCCTGAATTTAAGGCGTGGTTTGGGGATTGGGAAAACGACCCCGAAAATGCTTCAAAGGTGGTGGATGATAACGGAGAGCCATTGGTTCAGTATCATTCAAGCATATATGAATTCAATGTCTTTGATAAAGAAAAAAGCGATTTATTTGGGTGGCATTTTGGTAGTAAAAAAGCGTCAGAAAAAGTTGGAAAACAAAGACAAAGACAAAAAAAAGATGAATTATTAGAATACAAGATTAAGCCATACTTTTTGAATATAAGAAAACCGTATGAGATATTAGATACCAATGACCATAAAAAACCTCATACTCTTTATTATCAAATACATACATTTTTTAATGACTTCAAAATAAACAAAGAAAATTTGATAGCTTGGGGAGAAAACGGTGATTACATTTCTGATGACAAAGTAGATTATTACAAAAGAATTATACAAGGCAATAAAAAATATGATGGATTTTGGTATTGGAATCGATATGAAGATAAAAACAATAAATACCCTTCTTGGATAGCAAAAAATCCCACCCAAATCAAACTTGCCGATGGTAGCAACACGACCTTTGATGCTAACAACCCTGATATAAGATATGAAAATGGCGGTGTAACTTTTTACACAAGAACTCATTCAGATGGCAGAGTCGAGCGTTTCTCTGTTGAAGAATATGAAAGAGAGCATTATGGTGCAGGAATTCTATTCTATTGCCCAAATACCAACAGAATCCTACTAATTCAGCGTAGTGAGCAGATTTCATCCCCTAATAAGTGGGGTATATCAGGTGGAGGTAAGGAGCAGGGAGAAACGGCAGAAGATGTAGCCAAAAGAGAAACCTTAGAAGAGATAGGATATGAGGTAAAGGGGAATTTAGTGCCGCTTTATTTTTACAAAGAAGATGCTAATGAATTTCAGACATTCCTTCACTGCGTAAACGAAGAGTTTACTCCTGTATTGAATTGGGAAAGTCAAAATTATATGTGGGTCGAGCTTAACCAAATGCCGAATAATCTGCATTATGCCTTTAGTATCATGGTTATAGATTCGGGATTAGAGAGTATGTTAGAGCATCTCATAGCCTGTGAGGGTTGTGGTTGGAGTTGGCAGGATACCGATACAACTGCCGAAGAAATGTTTATTTGTCATAAATGTAATCATAACAATATGAATAGTGTATTAAATAAGTTTATCAGCCCCGCTGTTTCGCTTGAGGAAATTTCTGCAAAGCATGGAGTGCCAATGGAGGTTATCCAAAAAGAGTTCGAAAAAGGCGTGGAGCATGAACTTGAGCACATTAATAAGCAATCTCCAAAAGAGGTTCAGAACGAGGTAGCATCGAGGATAGCATCGCATCATATAGAAGAAACTCCCGATTATTATACTAAGTTACAAGCCATAGAATCTAAAGAGGAGGGCGGAGAAGTAACCGAATTGGATATTTTGGAAAATAATACCCCCTGCATGGTATTGGTCTTCGAGCAAGAGCGTAATTATGGTAACGGATATCCCTTTGAGGACATAAATCAGGCTATGGTATTTGCTCAAAATTTCGATGATTTTGAAATCAGAGAAAGATATACGGGTAAAAAAATCATGAAAAAAGATGATGTGAATGATGTGATGAATGGTTCGAAAAAAATTGAAGATTTTTATGAAGAAGGTGGGGAAATAGATGAATATGAGGTTGCTGAATTTTTACAGACTCAAAGAGAAGACGCTGAATCGCTTTTAATATCAGACAATACAAGGTTGGCGAAGATTATGATATGTAAAGCGCAAATAGAAATGGCTGAAGATAAACAAAGCCAAAGTAATGATTATGACGAGCAAACAGCATGGTTTGAAGCAAAAAAGATATGGGAAAATTGCCTTAATGATGTAAAAAATCAGTCTTTTTATCATAAAGACAATATCATGTATTTTGCAAAAGGCGGTCTTGCTTATGGTAATAGTCATGATAATGGGGGCATACCACTTGTCGTAAAAAGTACGGGTCAAAACATCGAAATTGAAGGGGGAGAGGGTGTTATAAATAAGAGGTCTATGCAGATGACAAAAAAGTTAGATTTTCAGGGAAAAAAGTTGACTCCATGCGAAATAATTTCTAAAATTAACGAGATGGGAGGTGGCGTAAAATTCAAATGTGCTGATGTAAAAGAAATAGTAAAAAATGATGGTGACTTCTGAAAAAAAAGCATATTTTTGGTAATTAAACAGAAATTATGATTTTCGCAAACCCTGAAATTTTAAGGAATTGTGATGATGTGAAAATAGGCGGGATTCAAGTCAGTCAGCCTGAAATATCTTATTTGGGATATATTCAATCCGTAAGAATAAGAATTTTCAAGTTGGTTATTGATTTTGTGAAATCTGACATGGCGGATGGCGCAAGCTATGAGGATAGTATTAAAGATTGCTTGAGCCTAATTCATGAAACCCTGAATTTTGCCGAACACACTTATCCAACTGACGAGCAAGGTCTTGTAGATGAAATCATGAATTCTGAAGAATTTCAAAATTGGAGTACGGATATAAAATATAGATTTTTAAATGTCCATGTAGGAGTAGTTGAATTAACCACAGGAATACCTGTAAGTCATAATCCTAATCCTAATGTGATGCAAGATACCTTAGAATTAGTAGAAACAGAAGATACGCTTCAGGTACTTTTAGATGGTCTTGCAGCTACCAATTATATTGACTGAAACAAACAAACAAATGGCTAATATATCAAACGAATTCTTTGAGGATGCAGCCAAAAGGCAAGAAGAAGTAATAAAAAAAGTAGAAACCCTTCAGCACCAAGAAGAAGAAGGATATGATGGGTTTACCGATACAAAATTAAAATTAATACCTACACCTAACTTCACGGATGCAAAGTCTGTTGGAACGATGTTGCCTATTAATATGGCAAACGAAACCGTAACTAATATTTCTAAACTTGCACAAGAGTTTGATTTAGTTGAATTTGTAAGAGATAGACTTAATTATTCCACAAGGTTAAAAGTTATTCAATCATTCTCTTCCGAGCAGATTGATGCCCTTTGTATGGCTATTAAGTCATTTGAGAAGGGTAATGCTTTCATTTTGGGAGATATGGCAGGTATAGGTAAGGGTCGTATTTGTGCAGGGGTAATGCGCTATGCTATTCAAAGAGGATTTACGCCAATGTTTGTTACACACAAGCCATATCTTTTCAGCGACATATATCGTGATTTAAAAGAAATTGGTTTTTATGGCAATACCGATAAAGGAAAAGAAATTAAGTTTTCTCCCTTTATCATGAATGCTAACGACCCAAGAGAGAGCAGCATAAAAGATAGAAATGATGTAGGTAGCTTTGTGGTATTTGAGCCACTAAAGCCAAGCCAAGTAAGAAATATATGTCTTTCAAGGAAGCTCCCAAAAGAATACAACACTGTATTTCTTACATATAGCCAAATGTCGCACACAAGAGGCGAAACAAGGCAAGGGTTTTTGGAGGAGGTTTCTAAAAATGCAATATTGGTATTTGATGAATCTCACAATGCCGCATCCGCAGACGAAAACTCACGGATTATGAAAAAGGCATTGCCACTTGTAGAAAATTGCAAGGCAATACTTTTCAGTTCTGCAACTTACGCCAAAACCCCTTCTGTGTTTGGTCTTTATGTGGTTCGTACAGCTCTTCGTTCAGCCGTTCCGAGTCTTAGTGCAATTACAGACGCTCTTAAAGTTGGTGGAGAAAATGTATCAGAATTTATAGCAAGTGGTCTTGTTTATGAAGGGCAGATGATTCGAAGAGAAAGAAGTTTCGGAGATTGTAAGAAAGTTACCGAATATGTGGGCACTTCAAGAAATATACAAACGGGAGAAGTACTATCGAATGACGATACTATTCAGAAGAAATTCTATGATGAAGCTATCGGTTATTTTAAGGAATTAAGAGATTTTTCTAAAAGTGATGTAGCTAATGCTGCTATATTAAACGCAATATTGAGAAGATGCAAGGATTTAGGGAAAGATATAGTTCTTGAAGAAGAATATAAGAAAGCAAAAAATAGTCCTAAAGGTTCAGGACAAGCCCCATTTATAGCCATGAATCAGGGCAAATGGATATTATCATATAAGCCTGACACAATAACAAGATATAAAGCTACATTCAGAGAAAATCTTTTCTTAGCTATCAAGGCTAAGTTTACTGCTGATAAGATTCTTGAATGCTTAAATACTCCCATTCAACATAAAAATGAGGATGGAACAATAAATACTGCTCCATTAAAGCCGTTAGTAGCTATTCGTAATACAGGAGAAGCTATTTTTAACGAGTTAGGTCTTAAAGAAGGAGATGAAATTGATAATGACTTCAGTGAATATTTAAGGTCTATATATAATAGATTATTTGTTGGGGATTTCAGTTTGAGAAAGGTAAATAACTATGTATTTGAATCAGAAAGAGATTTGATTGAAAGAGGTATTATAACCGATGATAATAGGAGTAAGTTTTTTCATGATGATACTTATATAGTAGAACTTTCGGATTTCGCAGATAATGGATTGAAAATTACTGAAATACAATCAAGGCTTGACGCATATAAGTCAGATTTGCCATTAAGTACTATTGATGATTTAAGGGAAAGAATTGAATCTACACAAAGGTCTTCTATTTATTTTAGAGATATGAATAGATTAGAGCCTTTATATGGTAGTGCATCAAGCGAAAACTACAAAATGTCAGAGGCAACGGGTCGTAAATCAAGACTTATATTCAATGGCAATAAGTGGGTATATACAAGAGTTGAAAAAGAAAGCACAACCGATAAATTCCTTGACTTTAATAATGGTAGAACAGATGTTCTTTTATTAAATGTTACCGCTTCAACGGGAGGTTCTGCTCAAAGTTCTCCAAAAGAAGGTAGAGATACAAGACCAAGAAATATGTTTATCATTCAATTTGAGTTGGATATAAACATTGAGGTTCAAAAGAGAGGTAGGGTAAATCGTACAGGTCAGATTAATAGTCCTACATATACTTATGTAATTTCACAGATTCCCGTAGAACTTAGAACATATCTGATGTTCAGGAAGAAATTACGAAAACTTGATGCAAATACAAGTGCTAATCAAACCGCATCTTCTGAAACTTCTGAAATCTTCGATGTAGATGGTAATCCGATTGAGGATATATTCAATCACTATGGTTTTGATGTATTCGTAAGAGATTTTATAGAAGAGCCTAAATTTATAGCATTTAAGATGCTTTTTGATTCTATGACATTCAGAACGGTTGCTACAACATCTGAAGCAGAACAAAATGAAATAAACTTAGAGCAATTTAACGCATTTGTAAGAGAACTTGAATTATATCCAACTCAAAGGACATCTCAAGAAATTCAATCTGATGCTTTTGTTGTTAATCAGCAACAATTCTTTGACGAGATGAATGCAAGGTATATTGAGGCAATAAATAAATTAAAAGCATTAGGTGAATATCAGTTAGAGCTTGAAGCCAAAAACTACAAAGCGTCATTAAAACAAAGGGTGGTTGTGAGTCTTTTTGGAGGAGATACGATATTCTCTCTGCCACTTTTCTTGACTGATTATTTCACGCTTGAAGACAATAGAGCATGGTCGAAAGACAGAGTATTTGAGAAAGCAGACGAGTTGGCTTCTAAATCAGGTCAAAGTATGACACCTAAAGAGTTCTATATCAATTTTATAAAAGATTATGATGTAGAGTTCCAAAAGGCTAAGAAAGAGGTGTTAGATAATTTTTATCAGTTTCAGCCAAAAAGAGATGAGTTTGTTACTGATGAAGAATTTGATACTGCAATAACAAGATTCGAGGCGAGAAGATATATGTTGGAAAAAGGGCAGGATGATAGCAGGACAAGAATGTTGGATTTGATAAGATATTTCAAGCCAATGACTCCTGTTACATTTGATGGTCATGCAGGATATTTTGTGGGATATAAGATAAAAGATAAAAAGACAAAGTTTAAATACTCTGAAGGTAGTGTTGAATTTGTATTCTGTTTCCTATCAAGATATCCGATATTGAATCTTAAAGTAAGTAGCGATGCGCTTACGCTTGAATCAATCAAAAAACAAACAATTCTAATATTAGGTTCAAGTTTAGGAGATAATATCAAAAAGCAAATTGAAGATTGGAAGCCTGACTATAATAAGAGAACAATAAGAAGATTCCTTTCGGGTAATATTCTAAATGGTATAGTAAATGCGAACGACAAAAGAAATAGGCAAGAGATTAAAAATTGGAGTCTTGTAAGATTTACGAACTATGATGGCTCTATGAATACTGCAATAGAACTTAAATATGATAGACCATTACCTGATAAAGCAATAATTGTTCCTCAAAAGACAGAATTATCTGTATCTGTTAATAACTCTGAATTTCTTAATTTCTTTGATAAATTAGCAATTACGACAGATAAAAATGTATATCCTCTTTGGAACATTATATCTGATAAATTGATTGATAGAGCATTATGCTTACTTCATTTTAATAATAGAATGGAAGTACAGATAATGCAACAATATAAAGAGAAAAAAGAAACAGGAGAGATTTTAGATTATGATAAGAAGAGTGAAAAATATAATAATCTTTTCTATGATGATTTATTAAAGAGTTATTCAAAAAATCAAATTAAGAAAGGTAATTTAAGAGAAATTATAAAATACGCTTTAAGAATAGAAAAGGAAGTTAATAAATATGGTCAGGAAGAAACAAAGACTAAATACAATCAATTCAGAACAAACATAAAGAGTTTTGTTTTTGATTTGACAACTGAAAGAGGTGTTGCTTTGGAATTCCTAAGTGAAATAAACAAAAAATACGATTTGTCATTTACTTTTAGAGCAAGTGATGAAGATTATTATAACGAGGAAGAAAGAGGAGATGTGTTTGACCCTAAAGTGAAAACTAAGAAAGAGCAGCTTTATCCCGAAGGACAATATGAGTATATCTTTTCGGAATCTGTATCTGATAGCTTTGTATCTGCTATACCAAATTTAATTGAAAGGACACCAAAAGGTTCTTACGGAGGGATTATTCTTTCGCAACCGCTTATACCAACAATGGTAGCTTCATATAAACTGAAACCATTAAATATACCTGCTGATGTTTTAGTAAAACTTACTATCAATCAGCTTTCCGATGCTGATAAAATAGAGTTTGCTAATGGTTTAGAGCAAAGAGAGGGTAAAATGCCGTTGGATGTAGGTTTATATGTCAAGAGTTTCATAGGTAAAGCAGCCGTTGACCCTAAATTTTTCTTCGGGGATATGAGAATACCCGATTATGGTCTTATATTTAAGGAATATGCTTTGAATAATGATGTTACTAAATTGGTATTTGATGAAGAAGAAAAAGAAGAAGTAATCGAAGTTGTAGAGCCACCTAAGACAGAAGTAGATTTCTTTGGTGCTGAAAACTTCTTAATTAATATGATAACAACTTTATAATAAAAAGACATGGAAAAAAACGATGTTCTACAACAGATTATTGATACCGTTAGGACTGATATATTGTCCAACAAGAAATTTATTGAAAGCATTTTTTCAAACTATCAAATAACAGAAAAAAACATAGACCCAAATTTAATACTTACACTCATGGCAATTACATCATCATCTCAAGAGGTTCGCAAGCCTGTATCTAACGCTCCTAAAGAAATAGTCAAGGGGAAAAAGGCAGTCGCCAAACCAATAGCAGTAGATACGAGAGTTTCTAATATTGTTTCTGATTTAATAGAGGGGAACAATGTGTATCTTCTCGGTAAGGCAGGTACGGGTAAAACATATTTAGCTGAAGCAATAGCTAAGTCTGTTTTGGGTCAGCCATTTTATATGATTAATTGCTCTCAATGGACTTCTCCTATTGAAATCAGAGGCGGTCAGACTATTGAAGGATATCAAGAGGGTTTACTTATTAAAGCATGGGCAGAAGGAGGCGTTTTAATTCTTGATGAACTTCCGAAATTAGACCCTAACACAGCAGGTCTTTTAAATGCAGCACTTGCAGAAGCGGCAGCACAGCCTAAATATGATGAAAATGGGGATGTTATTGAAGATACCATTCCAACCTTAACTAACGGTAGAGGTGAAAAAATTAAAAAGGGTCAAGACCAACCTGATAAAGACTTGAAGTTTAGATTCTGCGTTATTGCAACAGGAAATACAGATATGATGACCGTTGGTAATAAATATGCAGGTAACAACAGGCAAGACTATTCATTGGTAGATAGATTTGCAGGTTCTTACTATGTGTTAGAGCAAAATACGGCTCAAGAACAGAAGCTAACATATCCTTATGTATTTAATGTCTGTAATGCTATTAGGCAGTTTTTAAATGAAAAAGATGCTTTGCAATCTATATCACTTAGAACGATGCTTAATTTCAACAGAACATACGAACAAGAAATGTTATATGCTTTAAGTTCAGATTTTGCAGATAAAATATTTGATAACGATGGTAATCAAGTTCCTCCTAAAACAATAGATGATAGTATCAATAGCTTTTTAGGGATGCTCGAAAAGAATATGCGTGCAGAATTAGAGAATTATGCTCCGTTTAGAGATGCAAAAAGCGCACAAAAGTCAAACTTTATATTAGATTTCTGTAAAAAGTATCATCTTGACCCAAAGAGCGGAGAAACCGTAGAGTTTAAAGAGGTTAAAAAAGGCGAGTATCTGCCTTTCTATCTTAATGGAGAACCCGTTGATTTGACATTCTAATATTAATTTATGCCATCAGGCTTAATAGGACAAGGTAAGTCGTATCACGACCATTATACTATATTAAACTTTCCTGATTGGAGAGCATTGGAGGCTTTTGCCAAAAAAATACCTTTGGGGAGTAGTGCCTTAAAAGTTAATGCTCAATATAAGAGAAATGTAGAGGCTAATCTTAATAGTCCTCATTTTGGTTTATTTGGTAAAAATCCAAAAAGCTATGATGAGGCAATGCAAAGAGATAAGTTCGTCTATTATGAAGAATACAAAAAGATTAAAGAAAAAGTACAAAAGAAAATTTTAGATAAAATTCAAAAGTCAAGCGATGCAGAAATAATGAAACCTAAGTTTGTCTATAACGACAAGCAAATAGGCGAATTTATTTATGAAAGAGCAGCGATGAGCCTAAAACCAAAGATTTATTGGTACTGCCCTTCACAAGAAAGAGTTGTAGATGCTATAAATGAGAAAATATATTTATATGTTCCCTCTCTTAAAAAAGTAGTTGAAAATGAAAAAGTAATTATTGATGGTAACATCATGGTATTGGAGGATAAAAAGCGTTCTTTAGTAATAAATGCTATTAAGTCAGGAGATAAATATGTCGAGGTAGTTTATGCTATAAAGGTTACAAAAAAAGATGGAAAAGTAGAATATATTGAACTTAAAGGCGAAGAAAGTCTAAAAGAGGCGAGAAAGAAAGGTATATTGGATGTAACAAGTTCTAACAAGAAAGTATATTTATATAAAGAGAAAAAACCAAAAGAGTTTAAATCAATAAAACTGATTGTCGCACTAACTAAAGGCGGTCTTACTAATTGGAATAATGATTTTTATACAGGAATAGCAACAGGTATATTGGTAGAAATACTTGAGTCTTTAGATTATTCAGTAGAAGTAGTAGTAGCTTTAGGGGGAGGTAGATGTAACGGAAGTCAATGTATTAAGTTTCCATTGAATTTCAATGGTTTAAGAACTCATGGAAGAAGATATTTTCTATTTAATGCTAAGAAGTTCGATGAGCAATTAGATTTGGATGGTTTGCTTTATTCAATAGCAGACCCATCTTTTCATAATATTAAGTTCATTTCTTTATTAAATTCTTTCTTTACTCTGTTCGGGGATGCGATAGATACTGAAACGGGAGACCCTTCAGGTACATGGCACGGAATAGAAGAGGCAGATATGATTAATCCTATCGGTGCTTATCAGAAGGCTATGGATTATAAAAAGGGTAATAAAAACCTATTGCACTTTTACATTCATAAAATAGGAAGTGAAGATGAAATAATTAAACAGGTTACAGATATTGCTCTGCAATGTGAAAATATTAATCTCGAAGCATTAAGAAAATTTAAATCAAATGAATTCAAATATCTTTAACATCATTACAAATAAGTCTAATAGGCTTAAATTAGATGCAAGCAGAAAATACAATAATCAGGGGTATTCGTGTGTTCCATACGAAGCATTGATAGTAGAAAATGAAGAATATCCTGAAAATTATTTTCTCGTACATAAGAACATGATATTTGAAACAGGATTGTGTGATAGTTCTTATGATGTATATAAGTTCGACAAAGAAGGAAAATTATTATCTAAAGAAGAATATCCTAAATCTTTCTTTAGAACAATGAAAGTCATTAAAAAGATATGAAGGTTACATTAGATGATTTGAAGTCTTATGGTCTTTACGATAATCTTCCGAGTGCTCTAAAAGATTTAGAGTCTTCGGAGGCTAAGTATTTTATATTCTATTATGAAGTAGATGAAAAGAACCTTAAACTTAAAATCTATGAAACTGAATCAGTAAAAGAAATCAATGTAAGCCTTTATAGAGGTATTTCGCAGAAAGCTGCTAAATACAATACCTTATTAATGGGTTTAGGCTATTTCACGGATACATTTGAGACAAGAGATGGTCTATTTTATCAGTTTTTAAGGACATACAATAATCCCGATGATGTAAATAAGCTATATGCTTATGCTATTCAAAAAGACAGGGAAATAGATGTAAGCGTATCTACCAACGCAATAACCGAAATACACACCGCAGACAATTTTAGAAGAGCAATATCTTATTTCTGCCAAACAAGGATTCAAACTATCATGTCGGTTTATGACATGGTAAATCAGGCGATGAGCAAAAAGTTAGCGAAAAGCCTTTATGGAGAATCTTTAAAGAAGGTTGTTAGCTTAGTTCGTTTTGATGGAGGTGTACTCCCTGAAATGAATGGTTATTTGAGATATATGGTTATAGGAGAGAATGCAAAACTTACCCAAGAACAAAAAGATAATCTTGAATTAGCAAAGGCTCTTCTTCGGTCTTATGTTTCGGTAGAGAATATTTATCAGCAGACAGGTTGGGCGTTTGCAGAGTGGGATGGTAAATGGAGAACTAATATCGCTGATGACGAAGCTAAAATTTTAGATACTTTCCTTTACGATTACAATGGTAGGAAACTATATATCCCAAGCGGTACAGAGCAAAGTACAGCTTTGGCTATATTAGAAAAGCCCGAAAACTTATATTTAATCAGCTACAAGGGTAAAATGGCTGATGTTTTAAGTCATCCTACATTATATCAATACTATCCAAATCTTGCAATAATGCCGATAGTGTATTACTTCGGTCAGCAAGAATCAGGGATGAGACCATCTTTCTATTTCAGTCCTAATAAGAGAGGCGGTTATATTGTAATATGTGGTACTCCAAGATGCGGAGAATCATTATCTATATTGCTTCATGAAATACAACACGCTATTCAGCATAAAGAAGATTTTTCGCAAGGCGGTAATGAGTTCTTGGCTTCATTTGTGGTTGCATTAGGCGGTAAAGAAGTTCGTAAAATATTCTCTTCTATCAATAAGATGGAGAAGTTTTTCAGGGAGAAGCTAAATAAAGATGAAAGTAGATTAAAAATTCAGGAAATACTTAAATCCGAAAGGGCAAATACGGGTCAAGCTAAATACATAAAGTCTGAATTAATAAAATATCTCGATAACCAAAATCTTTATTTAGATTCACTTAAAGTTGTTAATTTTTATTTGGTTTTGTTTATAGCCGAAAATGGAGATTATTCAACAAATAGTCTTACCACTTATTTGGAAAGCAAAATAGGTTATGTTATATACGAGATTTTTGAGAACATTACATACGCTTACAAAGAGGCTAAGAATTATCAGGAAAAATTGTCTTCAGAAGGATATAAAGATGAAGATATTAACCGCATATTATTCAGTTCTTATGAGAACTTATACGGAGAAGCCGAAAGTAGAGCTACTCAATCTTCAAGATTCTTAGGTTCTGAATACAAGAATTATTTTTATCTGAATGGTTGGGAAAATGGGGTCTTAAAGAACTTGGTAGTAATAGATGGAGTTGAAGAATTGGTTAATTCTAACGAGATTAAGGCTGCCGTTGAGGTAAAAGACGATGAATATGTGCTTCATTTCGAGAAAAATAGGTCTTGTGAGCCTTTCTTACATGAATTAGGTCATATTGTACACGATTGCCTCAATAAATTAGGATATCAGGACAGAATTCAGAAAGCATTTGATGATAGCACATCTACATATTTGGATGAATATTTTGTAGATTGCTTCTTAGGATACTTAAAAGACACTTTGGATGATAAGAACCTTATTACTGACTTCAGATTAAACTTTTCCATAAAGTCGGATGCCGAAATATCTAATATTTTGGATGAGTTTTTTAGGGATTCAGAGGTAAATGAAAGAACAAAATTTGTAAAGTATATGCTTGAAATTATATGAAGAGCAAAATCAAAGAAATAGCGGGTAAGTTAGAAGAAGTTGAAAACAAGAATGAGATTACATTATTCGAATCGAGTGATGAATTAGTCATTCCTGAAGTTACGGCTATGATTGGTAGTGGTGGAGGTAGTACTGATGGCGGTAATCAGCCATCTCCTGTTACTACTCAAGGTGGCATTGGTGGAGAGGGTGGAGATGGTACAGGTAGCGGTAGTGGTAGCGGAGGCGATGATACTGATATTAATTTAGGTGGAGATGGCGGAGATGGCGGTACAGGTTCAGGTGGAGCGAAGGATGATGGCGGAAGCGGTCAAGGTCAAGGCAAAGGAGGTGATAAAGATGGTGGAGATGGTCAAGGTAAGGGGGGTGACGATGATGGAGGTGGCGGTGATGGTAAAAGAAAGATTAAGGTAGGAGATAAGGTTCGCATAAAAGGTTCAGGTCAAGAGGGCGTTGTTACTCAAGTAAATGATGATGGCACTTACGAAGTAGATATTGTCAGTTCATTTAAAAATGGCGGTACTATTGATGTTGAGTTTTATGATGAAGGTGGTCAGACTGATGGAATGACTTTAACAGGTTCGGGAACATTTGCCGAAGATGAAATTGAAGTAATTAGTCCTGATAGTGGTGGGCAAGGACAAGGACAAGGGCAAGGACAAGGGCAAGGACAAGGGCAAGGACAAGGACAAGGACAAGGTCAAGGACAAGGGCAGGGTCAAGGACAAGGGCAGGGTCAAGGACAAGGGCAAGGTCAAGGACAAGGGCAGGGTCAAGGACAGCAACAGCAATTTGATGTTGATGAGATTATGTCATTGCTTCAGGAGGTTAAAAACTATGAATTTAAGCTGCCTCAAAGCATGAATGCCCTTTTTGATGCTAAGTTTGATTATAGGAGTATGAATTTTGAATACTATTTTCAAAAAATACCTTTAGTTTTTTTGAGAAATATGTATAAAAAGATTATATCTAAGAAAGGATTAGATGATGCTGATGCTAAAATTGCACTTAAAACATTAACTATTGAATATTATCAATATTTATATTCTCTAAATGATTGTACCGATAATGGTATAAAATTAAAAACGGATGTAGATATAAGCCAAAAGGGTCATTTAATTACTTTAGATACTATCGAGGAGAAATTTAATGAATATGCGGATGCTGTTCGCTCTTCTGTTCCCGTAGATACTAATTTAATCCTTGATGTCGCAGGTTTTATTGAAGTATTAAAAGAATGGGAAAAAATACAAAATTCAGATAAATATTACAACAGGATAGCTACATTATCTGCTTTCATGAATCCTGAATTTTTCGGGGATAATTACATAAAAGAGCATTTAAAGAATGTGTTTTCATTCTATAAAACTGAAAATATATACTTCGCTGCTGAAACCCCTGATGTCTTTTCTTCCAAAGAATTAAAAGATGAGGATTTCATGAATCCAAATTTCAAGAATATTTATGGTGTAATGCGGGAAGATTATGATAATTACATAGTGTATATTGTTTCAGGATATAATTCAGATAATCAGCGTCTTTTTTTAAGACATAACATAAATTCCTTAAATGACGATTTTAGTAATCGTATTTATTACATAACAAAATTCTTGAAGTCGTTTTACTCTTATAGTTATTTATTAAAAAATAACGAAATAAATATCAATCTGACTTTGAAAAATATGGAAAAAATCGGTAATTTGCATAAGGAATCTTATACGGCATTTATTAGGGATATGGATATACAAACAACAGAATATGGCTTATAAATACTTTTCGGAGAAACTTTTATCTGCAAACATTGACTTGTCAGAGGTTTTCCCCGACCAACAAACCGAAGCGAAAAAACAACAGAATGTCACCTACGGATTAGGTGATATAGTCATTTATCTTCAGGATGTTACTAATAATTTTAAATCTCAAGATAGCTCATACATAGAATTAGATAATGGTATTCAGGAGATTGTAACTCGTTATTACAAGTCTAAGGGCATTGAGAATCCGTTTGCCGTTAAAAAGGAAGAGGCGGATACATACCAAGAAGGTGTCGTTCCAAGTGAATCTGTAACTGTAAAAGATGGTAAGACAGAAAGCAAAGGCGTTGTAGCTCCTAAAAAGGCTGCCGAGCCTGTTGCTGCCGTAGCCGAGCCTGTCGTTTCTAAAGAAAGTGAACTTATGCAGAAGATTGATAAGTTCAAAAAATCTTTGGAGAATTCTCAAATGTTTATAGAGGATTTGGCAGATACAGAAGAAGAGAAACAGGATGAAATAAACAGACTTCGTAGAAAATTGGTAGGTTTAGAACTTCTCGATGAAGACGAAGATGATTATATGTCATACATGAAAGGTGCACTGAAAGATTTCTTAACTAAATACGAATAATAATCAATATGAATACGCAAGAATTACTCCAAAAGATTGATAAGCTGAAAGCGGCTTTAGAGGGTGAAACAGACCCCGAACTTAAAGATAAGTTTAAGAATAAAATTGCTGTTCTTGAAAAACAAGTTGCAGAAGCCGAAGCATCCGTAGCCAAAAAGGAAGAAGTTATTATGGTTAAGGAGGAAAAAAAAGTTGATGAAGTAGATGAAAGGCTTGAAAAGCTGAAAAAGCTAAAAGCTGCTGCTGAATCTGAAGATGACCCTGAATTAAAGGCTAAGTTTCAAAAAAAAATTGACGAAATTCAGTCTAAATTGAAGGATGTAAAAGAGGAAATTAAAGAGGAGAAACAGGAACTCAAGGAGGTGAAGGAAGATGTTAAAGAAGCCGTAAAAGAGGTTAAGTCTTCTGAAAAGCAAGTTCGTAAAGAGGCTATCAAGAAAATAAAAGAGGTTAAAGAAGTTCGTGACGAGGTAGTTAAGAGCAAGAAAAAAAGAAGCAAGAAGTTAGACGATATTTTGAGCGATTTGGATAAGGCTATTGCTAAAAGCAAGAAACTTACCGAAAAATATAAGGTTTCAGGAGAAACTAAGACCGTAGGCGGTAGAAAAGTTGATATCGAAAGAGATGCTAAAAGAAAAGCCAAGCCTTTCGGTTGGAGATTTAAGGGCGAAGATGACTATCGTGTACCTACTCTCGCTCAACGCCGTAAGAATCCTGATGCCGTAGATTACGAAGCAAGACCTAATCGTGCTGATGTAAAGCATAAGGGTAAGGTGTTGCTTGCCAAAGGCGGGGATGTAGATTCATATAAAACATTTGCAGTAATTAATAATTCAGGAGATGTAAAACTTTATAAAAATTTCAAATTATTGCCAAATGGTTATATTAAAATAGCAAA
>JACCDP011255347.1_pt1 | contig 22698 bp, 21 predicted proteins | sample 7445841 | NCBI WGS metagenome assembly JACCDP01 (sample SAMN15323441, study PRJNA562643) | freshwater metagenome | isolation source: river surface water | place: USA:Blue River Watershed | collected 2017-08-17
ATATAAAAGAATACAAGTTTATATGTTTATCCAAATACATTTTCTAAAGAATATGTAACATATAAAAATCCATCTTTATCTGCTTTAGCATTATATACATCATTGATAGACAAAGATGATGGTGAAACATAATTTCCAACAAATAAGAAGATTGCTTTTTCAGGAGGCATATTTAATCTTTTTCTAACAATATAAAGAAATTGACCCATAGTTAAATCCCTAGGGACTAAATATTTTTTTTTATCAATATCCGGACAATCTTTGGAGGCATTTTTATATTTTTCGCATATAATAGGTGCCTTGTCTGGATATTTTTGTAATACACGACTGGCTTCTTCTAGTCTTTGTTCAAATGAGAATTCTTGCTTAAAACCCATTCTATATATCAATAAAATGATTATTTAAATAAGTATTTTAAATTATTCTTTTATTTTTTATTTTGTTTCTTTTTATTAGTTCGTTTCTTTTTTTTCTCTACTTTGACAGGAATATCTGCTGCTATATTTTCTGTTGGATTTAAATTTGGTTCTATATCTTCATTTTTTATATCTTCATCTTTTATATCTTCATCATTTATATCTTCATCTTTTATATCTTTAGCTTTTATATCTTCTACCGTATCAATTGACTTTGTGATTTGAACAGTATTATCTGTATGATTATAATCATAGTATTCTATTTTTTCTTCATTATCTTCAAAATTATTATATGATAAAACAACACTATCATTGTCTTCTTCTTCTTTATTTTCATCATTGGAATCAATACTTAACCCTATTGTATCGTTAATAAGTAAATCACATGACTGATTTATATTTGTAAATAATTGTTCTACATCAGTATTTGAGAATTTATACTCATTAATTGAGAGTTTAGACTCATTAATTGGTTTGTCAGATATATTATGTAGAGAGGCTATAAATGATTTACTTCCTTTTTTATCTCCAACACTTTTTACACGTATGTTTTGAGATGAACTAGACAATGATAACGGTGATGGATACATTTCATTGTCAAAAGTATATGTATTAGATTCATAATTACTTACTTCGCTATTTGTTTCTGACCCAATAGATGTTTTTAATTCTTTTAATAAAGCAGTATCAATATTATTTTTTACAAACTCATCCACTAATTCTTTTTTCTTATGTTTGCTGATTTCTATAGAATCATCAAATTTAATATCATTTGTAACATGAGTATACATCAGTTGAATTTTGTTGCTAAACCTTTTTAAATATTTAGAGTGCATTTTATGAAAAAATTCAATATAGTTGATAAACATAATAATCTTCTCTCTCATAACACTTATATTAAAACTAAACGTAGATATAAAATTGTCAATATTAAGACCAATATGTTGTTTTGTTTTATGAATAGAAAGCTCATTTTCCTTATTATTAATCACTGAAATAATAACATTTAATAAATTAAGTATATTTTCATGTATATCCAATATGAGTTCAAAATTATATTCTTTAAAAGGTTCTAAATCTTTATAAATTGGAAAATTATTGACTTTAGTAAGCTCCATACTATGTTTGTCATTTATATTTTTTGTAATATATTCAACAATGATTTTATGTAACTTAAAATATTCACAATACATTCGGTTATTAATAACCAAGAATAAGCGTTTCATATCATCATATTCAATATCAATCAATTTGCTCTGAAATTGAAACGAATCCAAACCGAATACAAACATTTCATTTTTATTGTTTTTTATAAATTCTGTATAAATTTGTCTGAGTTTATCAATTCTGACCTCTAATATATCAAATACATTTTTTACACTACTCCTTATCGTAATAATATTATTAAAATCGCCTTTTAATTTCACTAATGTTGACTCCATACTTAAATGCGATATTTTATTTTTTTTATAATATATTTATATAAATGGACAATATATCAGAAAGTGATGAAGTTATTATAAATCAACCAAAAATAGATTGGACACCTGAACACGAGGATATTTTGATCGAGTGGGCTGACAAAGCAATGTGTTATAGATGGTTACATGGTAAAGCAAACGCAATGTATAGCTCATTAAATGCGTGGTATACCATTCCTGTAATTATTATTTCAACCGTAACTGGAACAGCCAATTTTGCTCAAGAGAGAGTTCCAATTGAATATCAAAGTTATTTTTCAATGTTGGTTGGTGGATTTAATATTTTAGCAGGAATTATTACAACCATTCAACAATTCCTTAAAATAACGCAATTAAATGAAGCGCATAGAGTAAGTAGCATTGCTTGGGACAAGTTTTATAGAAACATTAAAATAGAATTAGCTAAACACCCATCTGAGAGAATAGAAGTAAAACATATGTTAAAAATGAGTAAAGAAGAGTTTGACCGATTAATTGAAACCAGTCCAACGGTACCAGAAAAAATTGTAACACAATTCAAGATCAGCTTTCTTGAAAATGAAGTTTTCCAAAAGATCGTTAAACCTGAAATATGTGACATATTGATTCCAACATCTGACTACAGAAATCCTTGGAACTCTGACGAAAACCAAAGTAAAGATTTAGATGAACATATGAAAATGAAAATTCTAAAAGCTAATAGAATTAAAAAACAACATGAGCTGAATACTAAAATGGTGAATGAATTTATTACTTTATTTAACAATTTAAATAACCGCGAACCAACTGAGTCTGAAATAATTGATAATTTAAAAGAAAAACTGAACGTTGAAACTATCAAAAAACTAATTGATGAAAATAAATCATTACATATCAAAATACATATGGATGAATCTATGATAAATATGGTTTAAGGTTTAAGATTTTTCTTATTTCATTTTCTGGGCATAAAAAATTGATTCACTTTTTTATTCCCTTTTATAATTTAATCTGGAACATTAAATACCAACAAAATGAGCTGCCAAATTACATTAAATGCTATTTCTAAATTTCTAAATTTATTAATAGTTAGTAAAAGTGCTTCAAATGGACATTTGAATTTCTTGAAATATTATTTATGGTCTCATAATTATTCAAATAATTCTGATTATTTAAATGAAATTATAGATGAAATTTTTGAAAAAGCATTTTATAAAAAACACACTCATATTATTGAATGGTTAAAAAATAAATATACAGAGTTTAATTGGGATTCAAATATTGAAATGTATATTAACGATATATGTATTTTAGATAACTCTGTCAGCGCAATATATTTATTAGAAATATTTCCAAATATTAATTTACAACAAGAATTTGAAAAATTATGTAGTTCAAAATATCCGTTGTTTGTAATTAAAAATTTTGTTAAATTCTATCCAAATGTTGAAATTACAAACGAAATATTTTGTAACGCTTGTTGCACAAAAACAATAGATTATGTTAAGTGGATGATTGAAACAAATCCAAACATTAATATTGAATACAATAATCATCTCGCTTTTCGCAACGCATGTTTAAATAATACTGCAGATATAGCATTTTGGCTACAAGAATTAAATCCATTTACGTACAATATTGAATTTGATAATGTGTCAAAATTACTTCTCTATAATAAAGATGGAAGTGTTAAGTATGATCATCTAAGATTATCAACCATAATAAGTTACAATATTACTACTAATATACCTATAAATAAAACACATAAAGAAATATGCTTAATTTGTTGCGATTCTCAAGAACAAGTTAACCCACAATGTGGACATCCATTTTGTATTGAATGCCTTGTACTATGGAAATCAAAACATTCTGATTGTCCTTACTGTAAACAAAATATGACACATTTTACAAAAATTATTTAAATTAATTTATTTATACTTTTGGATAGTCATTTGGTAAAACTAAAATACAAACTATGATGAAAATATAAAATAAGACATAAACACCATAAACATCTTCGCTTATTCCATAAAAACTTAAAATCTGTATTAAACTATAAAAAAAGATTACAGATAATCCTATCAGCGTTACAGGATGCATATAATATTATTTTATATTTTTTTATAATGTTATATCCTAAAGTATACTATAATATTCATTTTTATCATATTTTTCTCCCAATCGATTTTTATCAATAAAATGACAACTTAAAGGGGTTTGTTGGTCATATTGTTTAAATACATACATTGGTGTATCTTCTAAAAAAGAACCATCATCTAGCTCTAATTGTCCTATAATAACACTGTCGTATGTCTTCGCCCATATACCATCATGATCCGATATTCTTAATGTTAACATCTCTTTTTTACGGTCATAATGATCGTCTTCTAATCTATGTTTTTTAATCACAGACTCGTCATTCGCGTCATTTGGGGCATTTTCTACATATTTGGTTGATCCAGTAAATAAGGCAAAACGAACTATGCCTCCTTTCTTATACCTTCCATATTCGTCGCTTATTTTAATTCCATGTAGCATCTCTTCTTTATAAGTAGCAGTCCATCCACCTTGTCGAATTGCGTTTTGAAAGTTGGTAAAATAAAAATAAGGTCCTACAATTGCGGTTTTGTTTTTTGCGCTCTCTCCAAATGTCATTATAAAATTTACTTTTTGTTCGGTTGGTTTACCAACATATCCAACTATTGGAACCTCATATGGGTTTGATTTTTCATCATACAAATACATTAGAGATTGATTTTCAATAAAAAAAGTTGTAGTTGTATAGTCAATTTGAATATTACATATGCTAGCATGATTTACTATTTCATCCATTAAAGCAAGACGCACATTAGCATAAGAATAAGTCTCATCTATATTTATCTCGCATTTTGTTATGTCAAAAAATAAATACAGATCATCATTATATTCAAAAAATCCATCAAACGTAATATTGTTTGAAAATGATTCAAATTGAATCACACCTAATATTCCTGATAAATATACTTCCGAATAAGATATAATGTCATGTTTATGGAGAGAATTATACATTGGCAATATTGGAAGTGCTAATGTTTCACAACCGCTGTTGGCCAATACATATTGTAAAAAAGGGTGTTTTCCGTTTGAATTTACTAGATACACGCACAAATAAATATTAGCATAGGAATCACAGTTATTCATGGTCTCTACGTCTTTGGATAAAAGATGTTTTACAGCATAATTATAAAATTTAGATTCACTCATATAATTATACTTAACGTTATTTATTTAACTTATTTTACTTATTTATCTATTTTACGTTTAATTGTCTCTTTAATTTGTTCCTCGCGACTATTCATAACATGTTTGGCTATATCTTCTGCTATAGTTGGGTCTGTTTTATAGTAATTTTGAAGCGCAGTCAATAATGTTTTTCCATTGATTGGTTTCTTAACGGTATTCTTTTTATAAACCAATGCGCCACCATTGATATCGAAACAATCGATGTTATTTGTTTTCATTACACTAACTAAATTCTCAGTTAACATTTTTTTCTTGTTGGTTCTCTCTTTGATTTCAGCTTTTAATTGTGTTACTTCATTATCTATTTTAATCCATTCTCTTACATTACTAACTAGTTGTTCTTTTGCTTGTTCTTTTGCTTGATCTTTTACATTCACAGTGTTTGGCTCTTTGGTTTCCATTATGTATTCTTTATATTTAATTTTTATATTTTAATTCTAATTATATAATTATTACTTTCATATGTTTGGCACACATATTTTCACATTTTATTTTGCATCCACACTGTTTACCCTTGTTTGGTCCCGATTTCAAAATTGCTACACACCCAGTTGTTTTTGATTGTTCGACACTTATGGTAGATGGTCCTAGAACAATGTTTTGGTTTAACATCTTTTCTTGAATTTTCTTTTGTTTTTGTAGCATTTTGGACGCTTCCTTGGCCTTCAATTTCTCCTCCTTGGCCGTTTTTTTGGCTAATATTTTTGCCTCAATAGCTTGCTTCTTTGCTTTTTCTTTTTCCATCTTCATAGCATTCTTTTTCTCTTCTTTTTCTTTGTATTTTTGAATGGTTTTGTATTGTTTGATCATTATTTTTTTATGAAACAAGCAATAGCATTTTGTATCTCCATACGTAATAGGATCTAAAGGATTATCTGGATTATACTCATTAATACTCGATGTAAACAAAAATCCACAAACAATAGATGGATTATATTTGCTATTTGTATCAGACTCTGGTTTTGATGGATCATAGTTTTCATTTGGATATTGATATTCACATTTCTTACCTAACGATGAACTAGAATTCGTGATTGGTTCTTTATAATCATTGATACCATTTATTTTTTTTAATCCTAATTCTTCATAATAGGGTAATAAGGAGGTTTGCTTGTTGCGACAATATGGACATCTAATCTCGTGTAACCCTAATTTATCGCTAGGTTTTTCCATAACATTAAACTTACCTTTATGATTTATTAAATCATAATACAATGGTTTATAATTAAACTTGTGTCCGCATTCTAATATAACATATTTATCTGTTAATACTTCATTAGTTATTAAGCATCTATTATTTTCATCTTCTGCTATTTCGTCTTCATCCACGTCAAGTGATTTATATAACTCGGCATAAAAATCAAACCCTTCTTCTATATTATATTTTATCATATGTTATACTTTATGTTATATCTTTATATTTATTATATTTAATTCATATATAATGTCGCCGCCAGAAGTTTGGGGTCCTCCTGTATGGACATTGTTTCATGTGCTTGCTGAGAAAATAAATCCAAATCTATACAATCAAGTTATTCCTTCTATGTTTGCGATGATTGTACAAATTTGTAAAGTGTTGCCTTGTCCGGATTGTTCAAGAGATGCCAGCAATTTTTTAGCAAAAATAAAATTAAGTGATTACAAGACAAATACTGATTTTAAAAATATGTTGTATTTATTTCATAATTATGTCAATGCGAAAAAAAGAAAGCCCTTGTATAATTATGCGAACATGAATAAATATGCGAATGCGAATTTATTGTTTGTGGTAAATGATTTTATTTCAAAATTTAACACAAAAGGTAACATGAAATTGCTCTCTGAATCATTTCAAAGATCATTTGTGATAAAGAATTTTATAATATGGTTTAACGCACATAAATTCGTTTTTTTTATGCCACGACCTGCGATCATACCTCCTACTATTGTTGAAGAAGCTCCTATTCAAAAACAAGAACCTGTTGCTCAAGAAGAACCTGTTGCTCAAGAAGAACCTGTTCAAGAAGAATCTGTTCAAGAAGAACCTGTTCAAGAAATTGTTCAAGAAATTGTTCAAGAAACTATTCAAGAAACTATTCAAGAAACTATTCAAGAAACTATTCAAGAAACTATTCAAGAAACTATTCAAGAAATTGTTCAAGAACCTGTTCAAGAAGAACCTGTTCAAGAAATTATTCAAGAAACTATTCAAGAAGAAGCTGTTGAAGAAGAAGCTGTTGAAGAAGAACCTGTTGAAGAACCCATTAAAAAAAAGAAGAATCGCAGATCAAAATCGAAAAAATAAAAATATAAAAAATACTGTCGATATTTATACAATGCTCTTATAATTCGCTTACCATCTCTCCATTGTTATACAATGAACATTTAAATGTTTGTTTACTAGGTTGATAACACATCTCTTTATCGCTCGACATTTCATTGAAAAACAAATATTTACCAGAACCACCGGTATACATCAACGTAACAATTAATGCTGCTGATGCCGCACCAAGCAATACATTCAAAAATAAATCGCCCATCTGAACTATACATTTTTTATACAATTTGACAAACACATCTAAGAAAAAATAGATAATGAGTGTGACAAACACCCAATAATTAACTGAACTATTACTGAACATGGGTATGGATAAATACATAATCGTAAACGCAAAAACGAAAGCACTAAACGTTGGATTTCCATATTTACTATATTGAACCGAAGTGCAAATAGTTCGGTCATTGGTTATTGGATTTGCTCCAGCATTCATATAGATATAACTTCTCACGAAACAACAACCAATCAAAAATCCTAAATAAATTAACCCCTTAAAGTTTTGATATATAAATGACATACTTGTTACACCTGCTGCAAGTATAACTGGTGAAAAAAGGACCATAAACATAACTAGATTCATTGGTTGAAATAACTGAAGGGGTGAATCTGGAACACCGCCTAATTTCATTGTTGGGTTTTGACTGCTCATATAATAATTGTTAATAATATATTTTCAATGATTATATCCTTTCTATGTAGTTTATTTACTTTCTTTTTCCAGAATCAATTCTAACACTTCATCCACACGTTCTATAGAGTGAAATTTAATACCATCCAATATTTTATTGTCTTTGTATTTTTCCATTATCTTTTCAAAATCATTTTCATTTTCTTTTGGGAATATAAATTCTTTGATTCCTGATTTGATAGAATATATCAACTTTTCCTGAAGACCACCTATTTCCGTAAGTTGTAGACCAAAATGTGTCTCTCCTGTTATTCCAAAATAATTCTTGATTTTGATATCATTCAATAAACTATACAATAACACTGTAAATGCTGTTGTTGCTGAAGGTCCATCTTTCTTGGTGCTTATGTCTGGACAGTGAATATGTATTCCACAAACATTGTTATTTTTAACATCATTATACGTTTCAATCAAATATTTTTGTCTTTCAATACTTGTTAAATTCCAAGCATTCGTTAAACTAACACTAATAGACTCTTTCATTACATCTCCCATAGAACCTGTTAGGGTTAACTCTAAAAATTTACCAGACGGAATAAAACTAGCTTGGACAGGTAGAACGCCTCCTTGTGACATCTGATTCGCCCACAACGCGTTTATCACACCTACTTTGCTTTCATTATGAATTTTATAAACCTTAACAGTTCGTTTGTCTTTAAAATATTTGGTTTTCACATCATCAATACTAATATGGATTGGCAAATCATACTCTTTATCATTATTTTTCAATACATCTAAATTAATCTCTCCAATAATCTCAAACAAAATCTCTTTTAACTTTCTAACACCAGATTCACAAGTGTATTCATCAATAATAAATTTCAATACATCATTGTTAAAATGTATCATATCTTCCAGTCCCATTTTTTTATAGACATCTGGTAAAATATGAGTATTACATATGACAAGTTTATCTTCTAAAGAGAGATTGTTGAATTTAATTCGGTGAACACGATCCAATAAAATTTTGTCAATGGCATCTACGTCATTATAGGATAATATAAAAAGTGCTTTAGACAAATCTAAATCGATTCCGGTAAAATACTTATCTTGAAAGCAGTCATTTTGTGCTGGGTCTAATAAATGTGTCAAAATACCAACTATTTCTTTACCATGTTCTGTGCGACTTATTTTATCAACCTCGTCTATAAATATAATTGGATTCATACACTTCTTATCTATCAAAATTTGGACAATAGACCCCCAAGTGCTGCCTACATAAGTGTAGTTATGGCCATGTAAAGTGCTACCGTTGCTATCACCTCCCATTTGAATCATCGCAAAAGGTCTTGGATTTCCCTTGTCATCTTTTAAACAATTAGAGAGACCGCGTTTTGACAGTGAAGTTTTACCCACACCAGGAGGACCTTCAAATCCAAAACAGTAGCCATCTTGTTCGCCATTAATCCACTGACCAATAATTCTCTCTATTTGTTTTTTGGCTTTATCGTGTCCATGAACTGCTTTGTCAAGTGTTGTTTTTACCTCAGACATGTAATCAGTTATAACCTTCATATTTGTGCTTATTTTTTGGATATCATTTTTAATGTCGTTATTAGATAATATAGGATTCATATTGGCAACTTCATTGAATTCTGTTATAATATCAGCAATAATATTTGTATCTTCAACATAAGAATCTACAATGTCTATAGCACGAACGATTAATCCATCTTTATTTAAATTCGAATATTTAGATCGTTTCTTGTTATGTTTTTTTAATATTTCGTCTAATGCTTTATTGGTCGCAAGTAATTTGCTCTTATCACCACTTGATATATATTGTTTAATTTTCTCTAGTTGTTCAGTTTTGCTTGTTGAACCAGATTGTCCTTGAATTTTTCGAATATGTTTTAATATTTCAATACTTGTGTATTTATCTTTTACTTTTATTTCAGGAAATATTTTATCAATATTGTATTTTGTTAACATTTCTTTAAAGTTTCCTCTAACAATATCCATAATATTTAGAATTGGTTCTCTCTTATACACACCAAAAGGAATTTTTAATAGACCATCCAAATATTGACGTGCCTTCGATCCAGAGTCTTCTGATTTGGCCTTTACCTCTTTTAATTTCATCATTGCCTTTTCTTTTACTGTATCATTCGATTTAAGCAAACAAATTTGTTGCTCAAGTGGTATCTTATTTATATCGAAATTGGATAAATCATTGGTATATTGTATTGTCTTTTTCAATGCCTGTTTAAAGGACTGTTTTATTGTCCAAGGAAAACTGTCAAACAACATTGTTTGCTCACGAGTATCCACATTTCCATTTGAATCATTCGAGAGAAGATCATATAATAAATAAGCCAAGTATTGATTTTCATAATTGGAAGAACGAATTAATAAAGTAATAAGTGTATTTCGTTTGTTATACATGTCATCCGTTGTGAAATCTTTTACCGCTTGAGCTATTTGTTTTTGTTTAATAGAGTTGTTTTGTGATATCATACCGGCAAATTTACTATATATTTCACTCGTTGTTTCATGTATCAACAAATCTTTTAACATAAGTGATCCCATAAATTTATCAAACGCATCGCTTTTAAATTCACTGTCATTGGGAATATTATTCTTTATTAACTGCATCTTATTATTTATGTATTTATTGTTCAAAAATTCCATAACAATATCATCTGTTATTCCAGAAATCAGCAAACTTTTATTCAGTGAAGCAGAGTGAACATACAGTTTTATGCCGTATACTTTCATATGAAATTGTTTATAAGAAGATGATACATCAAAACAGTCTAAATTGTTGGTTGTTTCGTCATCCTCGCTCTTTTTTTTTATATCATCCTTTTTTGAAATAACTTTATAACTGATTGGATGGAAATATTTTTTCAATAGTTCAAATTTATCATGTTCATGTTCATTCGTCGTTATTTTATTATTGTTACCAAAACATATTAGTAACAAATCTTCGAAACTATTGGTTCCATACATTTTAAGCAAACTTGACAACTCATTATTAATCACTTGAAGACTATTAATCATTACATCAGTTGATACATTACTCGCAATAGAAATTTCTTCCATTTTTTTGCTCAATTCACCCAATTTTTCAATGCAAGTGCTGACATCGCTTATTCCTAAAATATCCAACATTTTATTGTTTTGAACATGAAGAATTGTTTTTTGGATTACATCTTTAAAGAACTCCATTTTTCTCTCTACCAAGGATAAGACCTCAGTAGTTGATTTATTGTTTTCTTTTTTTAATCCAATATTTTTTTCAGCCATTCTATATTATATTATTTTATATTTATATTTGTGTTATATAAACTATTTTTTCTTATACAATAGCCCAATTTTGCTTTTTGGTAAGCATTTTTAGTTATTGATGATAATATATTATAAATATTATTTAAATATAATACTACATAAAATATAAGCAACGATGGGTATCCCGGCATTTTTCAGTTTTATTATTAAAAATCATAGCAATATTATAAACAAGTTATCGTCTAATACTATCCAAATCGATAATCTTTATTTGGATTGTAATTCCATTATTTACGATGCTGTTTATAAGATGGATTCATCTATTACAAGCGAATATATGAGTAATGAAATCATTTCAGCAGTCATACATAATATTAAAGAGTATATAACTTTATTAAAACCCAAGAATAGCGTATTTATTGCGTTTGATGGCGTAGCACCCGTCGCAAAATTAGAACAACAGCGTTCCAGAAGATTTAAATCATTATATCAGAATACCATTTCTAGATCCATTATGAAATCAACAAATCCGGACCCATGGAATACTACCGCAATTACTCCAGGTACATTATTTATGAAGACATTAGACGAACGTGTGAAAAAAGCATTTACTACACCAGCCACATTTCATTTACAAAGCATTTTATTTTCAGGTAGCAACGAATATGGCGAAGGAGAGCATAAAATTTTTAAGTATATTAGAGAACATCCGGTAGAACATCTAGACAAAAATACAGTGATATATGGATTAGACGCAGATCTCATTATGTTGTCAATCAATCATTTGCCAATTGCGTCGAATATTTATCTCTTTCGAGAAACACCTCATTTTATTCAGTCCATTAATGCTGAACTTGAACCTAATGAAAACTATGTATTGGATATACCTGAATTAGCGAAAGCTATCACCTTGGATATGAATAATGGCATCGAATTAACTACAGAACAGTATAACAATCGCATTTATGATTATATTTTATTGTGTTTTTTCTTAGGAAACGATTTTATGCCCCATTTTCCGTCGATCAATATCAGAACAGGTGGCGTCGACAAGATGATCCAAGCATATAAGGCAACTATTGGAGGAACTAATAATAATTTGACAGATGGTAAAACGATTTTTTGGAAGAATGTAAGAAAAATAGTTCAGTTTTTAGCGACAAACGAACATGATTTTTTAAAGCAAGAACACAAAATAAGAGACCGAAGAGAAAAAAATACATTACCAGATAGGAGTCCTGAAGAAAAATTGAATCAGTTTAATAATATACCAACGTTTGAGCGTTCAGTAGAAAAATTTATCAATCCTTATAAAGATAATTGGCAAAGAAGATATTACCAATCCTTATTCGATGTAGAAATTGATGAAGATAGAAGACGGCAAATATGTGTCAATTATTTAGAGGGGCTTGAATGGACGATGAAGTATTACACTATCGGTTGTCCAGACTGGAGATGGTCTTATCAATATAGTTATCCGCCATTATTATGTGATTTAATACAATATATTCCGTTTTTTGATACTGAATTTGTCCCAGTTAAACCAGACAATCCTGTTACAGAATTAGTTCAGTTATGTTATGTCTTGCCTAGACAAAGTCTACAATTTTTACCCGAAAGGTTATATAAAGCATTGGTTCGAGAGAAATTGAATTGGTATGGAACAGATTGTGAGTTTCACTGGGCTTACTGTAAGTATTTTTGGGAAGCCCATCCAAATCTTCCTTACATTGATGTAGATGAATTAGAAGAATTTGTACAAACTAATATGTAAGAATAACGCAATCAATGGTTCTTTAAGTATGTAATATAATATAGTTAAAGAACGACTTAAAGATGTCAAGACACTACATAATGAAGGAAGTTTGGGTTAATTTCTCAAAATTTTCCAAAAAAAGTTCCCTTCACATGTAGGAAAAATCAATGTTTTAAAAATTTGAAAAGTATTTTGAAATTTTAAAATGGACAAAAATAAATGTCCAAAAAACGACCGTCAAAACACTCTTACTGAGAAAATATTTTTGACATGATAAATAAAAATTATCGTCACAATTTACATATTTTTATCATAAAATAGTTTGAAATTCATCGTTTATAAATACTTAAAGGGTTTTTTTATATTTCCTAATATTAAGGAAAATGGAAATAGAAAAACCCAAAAAAACCCCTGGAAAATTTGAGTGTAATTTATGTCACTTTATATCGTGTAATAAAAAGGATTTCAAACGTCATCTAATTACACGTAAACATCTCGACAATGTGGCTGGAAATACTATTGTTCAGGATGGAAAACCCCAATTACCCCTTACCAAACATCTTGTATGCGAATGTATGAGGGAATACAAAACACTAAGCGGACTGTGGAAACACAAAAAAATATGTAATTATAGTCAAACAACATATCACGATAAACTCACTACAACCGCCAACCAAATCACTCCAGAATTGGTCTTGAGTGTTTTAAAACAAAATACTGAATTAACCAATTTAGTTGTTGAACAAAATAAGACCATTATGGAGTTGGCAAAAAATGGCACTAGTCAAAGTATCAATATGCAAAATGTCAATAATAACAATAAGACATTTAACTTAAACGTATTCTTAAACGAGACGTGTAAAGATGCGATGAATATTACCGATTTCGTTGATTCACTCCAACTTCAACTTTCAGACTTGGAAAATGTTGGAAAACTTGGCTTTGTAGAAGGTATATCCAGCATTATTGTTAAAAAATTACAAGCTCTCGATGTCCATAAAAGGCCAGTTCATTGTGCGGACAAAAAGAGAGAAGTTATTTATATTAAAGATGATGATAAATGGGAACGAGAAAGTGATGAGAAAAATAAAATGAGAAAGGTCATCAAAAAAGTAGCATATAAAAATGAGAAACTTCTTCCAAAATTTAGACAAGAACATCCAGGTTGCAATTATAGCGAATCTAAATATGCGGACCAATATAGTAAATTGGTTATAGAAGCAATGGGTGGACAAGGCGACAATGACGCTGAAAAAGAAGACAAAATCATCAAAAATATAGCCAAAGCAATTGTCATTGATAAAAAAGAATACATGTAATCCACCTTGGAGCCAAAATTATGTATTAGTATTCTCATAATTATGTGTCTCCAAACAAACGTGTACGCAGTTCTTTTATTTCTTCCATTTTTATACAAGATATATAAGCTAATTTTTTTAGATATTCCCGTTTGTCATCAGTATCTAATGTTTTAGCTATTTCAGATTCATACATTTCCATTCTTTTTCTTTCATTCATGAATTCATCATTCATATTTCTTTCAATATTTTTAAGAATAAACACTTTTCCTTGAATATTGCATTCTTTAATAAGTTTATCAACCCTTTTTTCAAATGTAGATTTTTGAAATAAATGTTTTGGTGTTAAAACCAACTCTCCATTGACAATCTCTTGAATATAGTTTTCAATATTAGGAATGCGAATTGTCTCTGACATATCTATAATTATATTTTTACAATAGTTTCTAAGTCATTTTTTATTTTTTGAAAATAATTAGTTATTCTTATACATTTACATTTGGGTTTATTACAACAAGTACATCTGATTATATTATATTCATCCTTTATAAAAGTTGATGTTAAACACTTACAGTAATTTATATTGCAAATATCACATCTTTTATTAAGTTGTAATATTGTGTTGTTATATTCATCTATTTTTCTTTGTCTTTCTTCTAATTCTTTTTTATCTTTTTCAATTTGTAATCTTTTTTCTTGTTCTAATTTTTTTCTTTGTTGTTCTCTTTCTTTATATTCATTGTCTCTTTTAATTCTCTCTTTTTCTATTTCAGCTTCTCTTTTAATTTTTAATTCTAAATTTCTACAATCTTCTTTGCTCATCAAAAATAATTCTTTTTTTTCTAATTGTTGTTCCATCTCTTTATTTTTTAAAATTTCAAAAATTGCCGTCTGTCTTTTTATTTCATATTCTTCACTATATCTACAAGAATCACACTTATAATCTCTAATGCATTCTAATAAAACATTTCCTTCTTCGTCTATAATCTCTCCTGAATTAATTTTATTTATCAAATATTCTGCTTTTATTTCAAACCAAGGTTCTGGTCTATTTTTTTCTAATGTTTTATTTTTATGACAAATTTCAAAAATATATTTTATTTTATCATTTTCAATAAGAGCAACATCTGCACTTTTCTTAGAATTATTATATTCAAATCTATATTCGATATATGCTTTTGTGTTTTCTGTATATTCATTTGAAAATAATTCATAATCATCGCTATAATTAAAAGGACGACCATTTATATCACAATAATTACAATTTCTTTCTATAAAAATACTTTTTTTATTGTCTAATAAAGTTTTCATTAATAATTTTGCATCTTTGTGAATTTGTGTTTCATTTGGTTTATCATAATAACTACAAGGATTGTCTGACTTATAATGAGCAAAATGAGGTTGTTTTATTTTTCCATTTCTAAAAATAACATCTTTTTCACAAAAAGGACATTTATATTTATTTGTTTTATTAGCTATTTTAGGATATTCATAATTGTTAGTCGTTTTATTTATTGCTCCCATAGAAAAATGACTTGACATGTTAAGCTATATAATATATTAAATAATATTTAAGTAATTACGTAATAATTATTTAACATAATTATATAAAACCAACACAATATATAATGTTAATGAGTGTAGAAGAACTCACACATGAAATTCTCTTATTAAGAGAAGAAAATGAAAAATTAAAAAATGAATTAAATGATACCAAAGAACATCTGAATAAATATTTATCTAAAAATAAAACGTATTATGAGAAAAACAAAGAGAAACATATTGAAAATGTAAAAAAATATAAAGAAGAAACTAATTACACTTATAAACCTACAGCTGAACAAAAGAAGGAGTGGGCAAGAAGAGCTTATTTGAAAAAAAAAGAAAAGATGGCAAAAATTTCAGAAAACCAAAATATTTAGGAATTATATAATTTAAGAATTAAACTATATAAAAATAAAATCTTTAGTATATTTATAAGAATGTGTAAATTTGATGGATGTAAGAAAACTTCAACGTATAATTTTGAAGGCAATAAAGCGATGTATTGCTCACAACATAAACAATCTGGAATGATTGATATTCGACATAAAAAATGCTTGTTTGATGGGTGTAAAATAAATCCAGCATTTAATTTTAAACATGAAAACAAAGCTTTATATTGTAAAGCACATAAACAAGAAGGAATGATTAATTTAAAAGATAAAAGATGTATTAACGAAGGATGTAAAACCCGAGCCAGTTATAATTATGAAGGAGAAAAATCAAGATTATATTGTTCTAAACATAAAAAAGATGATATGATTCATATTAATAATAAAAAGTGCATATTTGATAAATGTAAAATTACAGCATGTTATAATGATGAAGGGAAAAAACAAGGCATATATTGTGTATCACATAAAAAAGATGGTATGGTAAATGTTGTTGGTAAAAAATGTATTTATAACGGATGTAAAATATCTCCATGTTACAATTATAAATGTGAAACTCAAGGAATATATTGTTCATCACACAAAGAAGAAGGAATGGTTGATGTGAGAAGTTCGAAATGTCTAAACGATTGGTGTTATACACGAGCCAGCAATCCCAGATATAAAGGTTATTGTTTAAATTGTTATGTAAATATTTTTCCTGACAAACCAGCGTTAATAAATTATAAAACAAAAGAGTCTGCTGTTGCTGAATATGTAAAATTAAAATTCCCTGGTTTAACTTGGATTGTTGATAAAGCTATAAAGGATGGTTGCTCAAAAAAACGTCCTGATTTGCTTGTAGATTTGGGATATCAAATTATAATAATAGAAATAGATGAAAATCAACATGGTGATTATGATTGTAGTTGTGAAAATAAACGTATTATGGAATTATCGCAAGATTTACAATATAGACCTATTATTTTTATTCGTTTCAATCCTGATAAATATGAGTCAAATGGAGTAAAAATAGAGTCATGTTGGGGGTTGGATGGAAGAGGAATATGTTCTGTTAAAAAAACTAAAAAAATAGAATGGCAAGATAGATTGAATGCTTTATCACTACAAATTGATTATTGGTTAAAACCTGAAAATAAAACAGATAAGACTATAGAAATAATACATTTATTTTACAGTTAAAATTATTTAGAAAATAAGTTATAATATAAACATTTTAATATTTTAAATATTTATGTCAAAGGAAATAATATCTGAAATAGCTAATAGAGATGCGTTTTTTCACCTTTTACAACATAATCCTGGACTTATCGTATTAAAATTAGGGGCTGTTTGGTGCGGCCCATGCTCTAAAATAAAACCAGCAGTTGAAGCTTTTTTCGCTACATCTCCGCCTGAAGTAATTTGCGGTGATATCGATGTCGATAAATCCTTCGATTTTTACTCCTTTTTGAAATCAAAGAAGATGGTAAACGGTATTCCTGTTTTAATGTGCTTTAAAAAAGGTAACGCAACTTATATTCCAGATGATATTATAACAGGAGCTAATCCGCAACAATTACACCAGTTTTTCATGCGTTGTGGTAATCATTTAATGGATGCATTAAACCAAAATCCACCAAAACAAATTAAAAAATAAACAAAATTAAAAAAATTGATATAATATAATAATAATAATAATAATATCAACCAAAATAAAAATGGAAATCATTAATGAGATGTATAGTAATTCTGATGAAGAAGTTATTCAATATAATACAGTTAATGAATATAAAAATAAAGATGAAAATAAAGATGCCTATATTTTTAGTATGTATAAAATATGTCCTATAAATAAAGAATTGAATGATTGTTATATTGGATGCACTGCTAATTATGGATCACAAAAGAACAATCATAAGTCTAGTGTTAAAAATAACAAAATTAATACACCTTTAATTTTACGCATACGTGAATTAGGTGGTTGGAATGAATGGGAAATGACAGAAATAGAAAAATTTAAATGTAATAGTAAATTGGAAGGAAGAATTAGACAACAAAAATTAATAAGACAATATAACGCAAATCTAAATACTCGTAATCCAATAAAGGATACTATGCAACAAATTAAAGATAAACTAAAAGAAAAAATACAAATGAATGTAAAAAAAAATATAGATATTTCTAAAGAAAGGAAGGATAAATTTATGGAAAAAAATAAAGAAAAACGACATGAATTAATGAATAAAAATAGAAAATGTAACATAGAACTAATTATTGAACAAACTGTAGAGGAACAAATTGATAATACAAAACAAACTTTTATAGAGAATGTTTCGGTTAATCAATCGCAATTATCTTTAATTGAGCAACTTGAAAAACAGAAACAAGAAATTGAACTCAAAATGCAAGAAAAGAAACAAAAAGCAGAAGAGGCAAAAAAGAAGAAACAAAGTATTCCAAAAAATGTCCGAATTATCGTTTGGAATCATTACATTGGTGAAGATATTATTAAGCATAAATGTTTATGTTGTAAAAAGGTTACTATTTCAAATACAAACTTTGAAGTTGGACACGTATTAAGCGAAAAAAATGGAGGAACACATGAAATTAATAATTTAAGACCTATTTGCTTTGCTTGTAATCATTCAATGGGTGCTGAAAATATGATTGACTTTGTCGTTAAATTTGGATTATATATTGGATAATACAAAGAAACAAAATTATCTAACATTATGGGCAATAATCTTGAGAATATGAAAATTTATTTTTATATATTTTTACTATATAAAAATCGTCGAATATATTCAAAGGAACACTGCGTTTCACAAATGCGGAGTCTTTTTTTTATCCATCTATGTATATAATGGTAAACACAATAGAAGTAGGATTTGATAATAATACAAATATAACTATAAAGAACAATGGCAATCCTATCAAAATATCATCTATAAATGGCATTAAAAGTATATTTACAGATAAAGCACAAACAATTGGTAGTTATAGAAACGCAAAAACACAAATGATAAAAGAACTACAAACATTGAATTATTTAGATAGTATTAAAGATGGCGTAAATATTGAAACGATTAATAGTCTACAAATGTATCCATTGGCATTTAACGAGGATAATAGACCAAAAAGTATAAAAAATAGTTTAGATAAATTACATGAATATGAATCAAATGTAATAAATTCATCTAAACACTATATAACGAATATTGCGTGGACTAAAATAAACAAAAGACATAATTTAGATCAACCCTTACAAATTAAGAATATATTTAGAGATAGCGGTATGGGTGCTGATATAATTATAGCAGATGGATTTAAATTGTATGGCACAATCGCGACATATATTGATCCAGCACCTAGAAGTGAATCCCATATTGTCTGGCCACCGAAAAATGACACGATTACATTTACGAAAGATTTTATGGAATTGTTTGGTTTTATAGATTCAACTTTAACAAGCACTACTCTTTCTCAAGATAGAAGTGAGTCCGTTGCCAAGGATAGATTTAAATATTCACTTACAACTTATGGTCAACTCTTTTCAAATAATGGAATAGATGTTGATGAAAATCTAAATTATTTTTCAGGCAATTCAAACAAAAATAAATTGCTAAAACGTTCAAACACATTAACAGACCAAAAAAAGGCTTTAATCTCATTAAAAGAATGGGGCGACAAAATGCAAGTGCTTATATTATATGTTTGGAGTCTTATGAACCAAGGTCAATCATATACAATGATTACGTGCGATAAAGTCGTATATACTTTATGTATATTATTAAACGTAAAATGTATATTTACAGGTTATATTGAAAAAAACAATATAAAAAAATATACTATTGAAATTTATGAACCAAGTGATGATCCCAAACGAGATGCGATTAATCGATACAACAAAAAAAAGGCGGACATTCAAAAAGAAAATCAATCATTCTTGGAAATGATACAATTATTAGTAAGAAATCCTTCACAAACTATATATATTGATGGTGTAGACGAACCATTTACGTTTGATAAATCATTTTATGAAAAAATTTACGCTGATATTTTAGCTATTCAACAAACATTAACAAATAAGAATTCATTAAACAAAGATATAAATTTAAATGAATCGCAAATAGAATTACAAGCTCAACAACTTGCGGAAGATTATTTACTTATAAATTTTATAAAAAAAATCAAAAACAGAATAAAAATCACAAGAAATGTAAAATACACAAATACTAATAAATCAAAACCAAGTTTTAACAATTCAACTAAATCTTTTTTTGAGATTGCGTTGACATTACAAACCAATAAGAATAAAAGAGGTGGAGCTATCGAAAAAAGATCATCCTTATTAAAAATGACACCTTTAAGTGTAAATAAAAGCGCAAAATATGAAATTAATATTTCTAGAGAAATTAAACTCATTGATACAAAACCTTTTAAAGAAAGTGATTTTTATAGAAAGCCGATTTGGTATGACTATTATGTCAATGTTCCGGTTGAAACAGAAACAAATCAAGAAAACCAAATTATCGATTATATTAGAAAAGAAGAACGTGTTGATTTAAATGGTTTATTATGGACCCAAGTTTCAAAAATAACCGAATCAAAAAACCTATCGCAATTTATAGACAGCATATATTCTATGGTTTTGTATAATGCTTATTTTAATAATGGAATACCTCTGGATTACGTTGAATATTCAGTGACAAAGAGTGATTTAGAAAAGATTGTTGATCAAATAATAACAGAAGATTTAGACTTACAAGAGTTGAAAAATATTGAAACATATGAAAACAGTGAAAAAATGGACATTGATAATATATCATCGAATTCTTTAGATGTTCCAAGTATAGTATCAACAAATGATTCAAAAATGATAACAGTAAATACAGGTGGCAAAAAAAGAAAAATCACAAAACGTGCTAATAAAAAATACAAGAAAATACAAAAATCAAACACGCGTAAAATAAGAAAAGTGAAAAAAAGGATAAATTCAAAATATAAAAAATTGATTTGAATTATTGATGTATAAAATAAATATAACTCAAATTACTTACTACTTACTTATTAAGCAAAAATGTCAATCGGTTATTTATATTGCTTTTCAAATCGTTCGATGCCATCTATTTTGAAAATTGGTGTTACTACACGAGAACCCTTGGTGCGTTTGAAAGAAGCAAATATGAGTGATACATGGAGACCCCCAACACCTTATGAAATGGAATTTGCCAAACAAGTTATATCACCAATGGAAAAGGAAACTATATTGCATACTATTTTAGCGAAGTATACTGAACGCGTGAATCCCAACAGAGAATTCTTCAGAGCATCCGTTGAAGAAGTTAAACAATTATTTGATTTGATCGATGGTGAATATTATAACAATATTGAAAATAAAAATCATCTGGCAGAAAGAGTGAATAATGAAGAGATAAATAATGAAGAGATAAATCCAGATAGTAGTGAAAATAAAGTAAATAATGAATATTACAAATTTACTAAATGGTTAACCTACAATTGTCTAGACATCAAATCAGGAAAAGTATCATTAAGGGAGTTGACCGAAAAAAGTGGATTTAGTGAATGTAAAATCAAAGATTTTATGAAGAAAAATGGATATAAGTATTATAATTTTAGATTTCCTTGTGATAAAAACGGCAATTATAACCAGGGTGGATATAAAGATATCGAATTGTTGTATTTTACAGAAAAAATATAAATTGATATAACATTTAGGACAGGTTTTGTGGTATTGATAAGAATAAAATATACTGTTGGATATATCAACGAAATATTCACCATATATTGTAAATAAATTAAAGACAAATTATTGATTTTTTTTTTGAATAATAATAATTTATAATTTTATGAGGGATAATATGTATAATTTATCATTTTTTAGAATTACAAAGGGTATAAATACATTACATTTACTACATTCAACATTAAGTAACAGAGTAACAAGCGATATGTCAAATAATTTGCAAAGACTTTCTATTGTAACAAGTCAAAGACTTTCTGGAGACACATCTTTATCTTCTAGTCTTTCTACTGAAACAAGTGAAAGAATTGTTCGAGATACATCTTTATCTACTAGTCTTTCTAGTGAAACAAGTGAAAGAATTGTTCGAGATACTTCTTTATCTTCTAGTCTTTCTAGTGAAACAAGTGAAAGAATTGTTCGAGATACATCTTTATCTACTAGTCTTTCTACTGAAACAAGTGAAAGAATTGTTCGAGACACATCTTTATCTTCTAGTCTTTCTAGTGAAACAAGTGAAAGAATTGTTCGAGATACATCTTTATCTACTAGTCTTTCTAGTGAAACAAGTGAAAGAATTGTTCGAGATAC